>MDTA01147301.1_pt1 | contig 17862 bp, 14 predicted proteins | sample 811151 | NCBI WGS metagenome assembly MDTA01 (sample SAMN05326648, study PRJNA326480) | marine metagenome | isolation source: seawater | place: Indian Ocean: South | collected 2010
CACGACCTTGAGGTCCTTTTTCGGACACATTTGCAATAGCTCTTGTTCCACAAACCCTTCTGACTGCACGGTGAATCTCGTCGGGTTCTACAACCATGTCAGCTCCCAGTTTTGTTGCCAGGTTTTTCTGTTCCGGATAGCGGGCACTTGAGATAATTGCTTTTGGATTCGTGTGCTTTCTCAGAGCCGAAATAGTAACTTGCCCTAAAGTGCCGCTCCCTAAAATAGCTACTACTCCATTGTCAGGAAGTTCTGCCGCTAAGGCAGCGTGTATTCCGCACGCTGTAGGTTCCACCATTACCGCAGCTTCGTCAGAGAAGTCTTCAGGAACCGAATGCAACTGGCTGGGATGAGCGTAAAATTCCGTAGCCCAACCACCTCCTGTATCATGACATGAACCGGTTTGTATCCCTGATGAGATTTCACCAAGGGTCACATTTTCACAGTTGCCTATTCTTCCTTCCTTGCAAGGGTTGCATGTCGGGGAAATATTGCGACTTGTGCAACTCAAGACAGGTTCGAGTACAACTCGACTGTCATCGTCAAGGTTTCCTACTACTTCATGTCCAGGTGTGAAAGGAAACGATACAAGAGGTTCGAAATATCTAGCTGATTTGCCATCTACAGTAGCTAAGTCTGAACCGCAAATACCTGAAAGTCTTGGTCTAACTCTCACCCAGTCTTTTCCCGGTGACTTCGGTGCGTCTTCGTGGACCAGATCTATAGGGCCAAAGCTCGCCCCGGAACCAGGTTTAATATTTCCCGCAATTTTGGCAGCAGCGTATCGTGGGATATTTCTTTTGAACTTGAGAGCCTTCATCGTTTCCCTCCTCGATGGGGAGCTAGAGGCAAGATCTTATTGTGCATCCCAGGTGATTTACTAAAATTCTCAACTAGCCAACCGCGTTTTCTTGCGATGCTGGCGAGACGTACTTCTGGATTTACTGCCACAGGGAAACCAACAGCTTCAAGCATCGGCAGGTCACTAGCTGAATCTGCATAAGCGACAGATTCACGTAGGTCAAGTCCATTTGCAGATGCGTAGTCTGCCAATGCCTGATATCTAGATTCTCCTGTGGGTGGGACGTCGATTAATCGACCATCATAAGTATCGTCTTCCTGTCCAAGTGTGGGGCAAATAATGTCATCAAATAGAGGTTTAAGTGGCTCGACAATGAAATCCAAGGCACCTGTGATGAGAACAGTTTTATGACCTAAATTTTTATGCTCCCTAACCCTGCGAATTCCTTCAGGGAATGACTTTGAGAGTATGAGATCGCTGAACTGTTCAGCTGAGTCTTCAGATATTTGAGAAATCGGAGCTCCTTCATAACGTCTATAGAAATGGCGTAGAAAATCACCACGATCCTGTTTGTCTAGAGAGAGAAGTTGTGGTGCTTCGATCAGTGTCTTGACCACTAGGCGTAAGCGATCAGCGGTAGAAAGCCTTCTGCTGGCAAGCCATGCAAAGGAAGAAACTACGTTTGAAGCAATAAGAGTATTTTCCAAGTCGAAAGCAGCAATATGACGCTCGGGAGAAAGAATTTGATTTCTGAGACGTGTTTTTCGGTCTTGCCCACTTTTCGAAGGGGGAGTCATGGGAACTCTGCCGGCTTTAACAACTGAGGGTAAATGGATTTCATTTGCATATTGATCCCAATCAATTACCTCAGGATCAAAGCAGAAATCATGTTTGTCCTCTTCATTTAAAGAGTCCCACAGTTTTAACAAGCTTTCTAGACCATAGATAGCTTGACACTCGACGTAAGCTCCGTATAAATCGACATAGCCCAACGCTTTTTCAATTTGATCCCTTTGTTCTTCAAGTTTGGCAAGAACGTCAGCCCTTGAGCCGCGAATAGGCAATTGGTCAAAAACTTTTTGTGTTTTATTTACAAGTTTCTGACCCCTTTCAAGTTGTTTTCTTACCTTTCCAATACCTGGGAAATCCCAACTGGGAACTGCAATTGGTTGACCTATCTCGTCGTATACAGGATGGAGGGTAAACCATGCACGAACCAGATCAAAGAGGTGTCCATACCTAAGAGGGTTTATACTTCCCGAGGCAATCTGAATAATGTCAGGCTCTTCTTCTGGACCCCTAGCAGCGACAGCACAAATTGAAGAAGTAACTAGATCCACCGGTATCACGTCGATCGTTCCTTCTGGAATTCCCGGAAAATCTTTAAGTAATCCTCTGGCGTACGAAATTATTACTGGTTCCGCCATTCGAAAACCTCTTATCCAGCCTGGAAAGGGTTTAGCCAGTGCTGATTCAATAATTGAGGGCCTCACGATACTGATTGGGATAGATCGTGATGTTTCACGTAGAGCAATTTCTCCCAGCGCCTTTGTGTATGCATATGCATCAGGAAATCCCAACGAGTGTGCCCGTGAGCGACCGGCCTCAGCCATCCGATCGTCAACCCAGCGCGAACGTAACTGTTCAGTCTTCGACGCGAGAGCAGGGACACCGGCGGCGCCCAATTCTGAACGTGCTTCGTTACGAAATTCACTCAACCGTTCAGGAGTTCGACTTGCGGTTTCTGTTTCTTTTCTTGTGCGTCTAGCAGCATCTACTTCAATTTTCCAGTCGACATCAACAAAGAATGGACTCGCGTCTAAAGGTTCTTCAGGGGCAGCGCCCCTTCTGCTGCCGGCAACGTAGCAAGTGGAGATTGAAATAAGATGAGGAGTTACTTTAAGACTGTTCAAAGTTTGAGCTATACGAACTGGTCCAAGCAGGTTTACCTCTACGGCTTGGTCCAAAGGGGAGTCAAAACTTACTACTGCCGCAGAATGAATGAATAAATAACATTTTGAAAGTTCGTTGCGATCAGTTTCATCAAGTCCCAAACCATCAACACCCACATCCCCGGAGATTGCCTTAACTCTTCTTTTGCACAATTCATTGAAACCGTCTTGTCCTAGTTCCTCACGGAGGATGTTAAACGCGTCATTGCGGAGTATTTCTCTTTCAACACGCTTTTCCGCACCCCTCCTGCCGGGTCGCACAATTAGAAGTAACTCGCAGTCTGGTACAGAACTGAGTAAACGTTCCACTAGAGCCGTGCCGAGGAAACCTGTTGCTCCAGTTATAGCGATCCGTTTACCAGATAATTTTTCTTTGATCATTGTTATCACTTACCATATGGTAAGTTAAACTTACCAATTGGTAAGACAAGAAACGATGTTTTATGGAAAAAATCGAAAAAATCGGTACAAAAGAAAGAATTCTTGATGCAGCGCTGTCATCGTTTAGCACTTCTGGCTTTGATGCGACTTCTTTAGATGCCATTGCAGAGTCTTTAGATATAAGAAAACAAACTATTCTTTATCACTTTGCAACAAAGAAAGGTTTGCTAAATGCTGTGGTTGAAAGGGCAGCAGAGAACTTAATCACTTCTATTGAGGAAGTTTTGAACGGTGAATTAAAAGGATGGGAAAGAATAGAAGCTTTGGCGAGAATGATTTTTCGTCTTGCCCTGCGAGAGCCATTGTTATTGGGGCTTTTGAGAGAGGTTAGTAGACCTGGATCTGTAGGATCAGAAAGACTAAAAACCCTGATGACTCCACTTATGGATCGTGCAATCTTTTGGATGCAGTCGGAGATGGAAATTGGGAGAATGCGCCGGACAGATCCCAGATTAGTTCTCTTGAGTGCTTATTCAACAGTAGTTGGTTTGGCAACAGAGATTGAAGTCTTAAGAACTGCGGGTATAGAACAAGCTCTTCGTCCGATAACAGTAAGACGCCGTGAGTTAATAAGATTTTTGAGGGTTTCTCTTGACCCTGAATACTTACAAACTAAATAGCGGTATTGCGTCTTTTGCGTGAATGTCTTTCTAAGGCTATATCGACAAGACGGTCCACGAGAGCAGAGTAAGAAAGTCCGACTTGTTCCCAAAGTCTTGGATACATAGATATAGGGGTAAAACCTGGAATTGTATTAACCTCATTAAGTATCGGGCCTCTTTCAGAGTGGAGGAAAAAATCAACTCTCGCCATACCCGAACAACGCAAAGCTAAGAAAGCGCTGGCTGCTAACTGTTGAAGATCTGAAACAATTTCAGCCTCAATGTCTGGGTCGACGATCAATTCAGCGCTGTCATTTTGGTATTTTTCTGCATAGTCATAAAAATCACCCATAGGTCTTATTTCGCCAGGTGTGGAGACTTGTGGAACTAGGTCACCTAAGACAGAGAGTTCAATTTCTCTTCCTTCAATGGCTTCTTCAACGACAGCCCATTCGTCGTAGGAAAAAGCCATTTCAAGGGCTTTGTGTAATGACTCGTGGTCATAGGCTTTGGATACGCCCACAGAGGAGCCTAAGTTGGCCGGTTTCACAAAGATTGTTGATCCTAATTCTTCAAACAACTCTGAAAATAAGGAGTTCAAGCCGTCGGTGTTCAAATGTTCAAAAAGTTTTGAGTCCACACTTCTATAACTAGCTTGTGGGATCTTGTGGTGGGTAAGGATTTCCTTTGTGGCAATTTTGTCCATAGCGAGAGCGGATCCTAAGACCCCACTTCCTATATATGGCACATCCATAACTTCCAGAAGTCCTTGAATTGTTCCATCTTCACCGAGTGGACCATGGAGTAAAGGAAAAACAACAGTTTTTTGAGCAGAGGTATTGCCTAATTCTGTCATGGGATTCCACATCGGACCAGCTGGTTCTAGGGCGTTCCCGAGATCGCCAGTTCCGAGATCTTCAATAGCCTTTTCAGCCAGGTGCCAATCTCCATTTCTGTCGATACCCACTGGTATGACGTCATACAGTTCAGGATTAGCAGCCTCAATAACATGGCGGGCTGAAACACACGAAACGTAATGCTCAGCACTCTGACCACCGAAAAGAACAATAAGACAGTTCTTTGAGCTCATTTTGACATGTTAGGAGAAATAGCATGTTTTGTGATGGCATGAAAAGTAAAACAAAAAATAATTGGAAACATTTTTTCAGGGTTTGACATAAATAATTGCAACGAATAATAGTGGAATCACTCAGATTATTTAGGGGGAGTTTAATGAAAAGAAACCTTTCATTTAAAAGAATGCTTGCCGTAGCATTGAGCTTATTCATGTTGACCGCAGTCACTAGTGCCTGCGGATCAGATGATGATAGTTCGGCTTGGCCAAGCAAGATAACTTTTGGAGCTGTTCCAGCAGAAGATGCCGGTGAATTAGCAACTTTGTATGACACTACGATGTCAATTCTCAAGGATGAAATAGACGGATTAGAAGAGATCGATTTTTTCGAAGCTTCTGAATATGCAGGACTTATTGAGGGCCTCATAGCAGGACGTGTAGATGCAGCTCAATTCGGAGGTTTCTCCTATGTTCTCGCCACACAAACAGGGGCGAAGTTGGATGTAGCAGGGGTGTTAGTAGATGGACCGGACGCGATACCGGGATATCGAAGCTACCTAGTCACAAAACCGGGTAGTGACGTAAATGGAATTGATGATCTACGTGGTAAAAAAGTGTGTTTTGTTGACCCTGGTTCAACTTCAGGATTCCTATTCCCATCAGAAGGACTATTGTCAGCAGGCATGGACCCATCAGAGACCTCAACTGACATAGACCCTATTTTTGCAGGAGGCCACGATGTCGCAGTTTTGAGTGTCGTTAATGGAGATTGTGACGCAGGATTTGCCGCTGATGTTTTCTTTGTTAACAAAGACGGAGGTCCTGGAATCCTTGTCAAAGGAGGCGACATTAACGGAGTCATAGATGATGTTGGGGACGATGATCAGAATCCTGAAAATGCAGATGTTCGAATTATTTGGAAGACAGAGTACATAGCAAGCCCGCCTACTGCTATAAACACTGCAACTCTTCCAGCAGATTTCATCGCTAAGTTCAAAGAAGTATTGAACACCAAAGCGAATGTTGACTATGCACTTGCCAATGGTTACTGCACAGGAACACCTGAGGAAAACACTTGCAGCTTCCGAGATGATTGGGGCTATATAGCGAAGTCAGATTCGTTCTATGATGGAATTCGAAAGGTCTGTGAGGTCACTAAAGCCAGCAAGTGTGACTAATAAGCAAGATTAGTAACAAATATTTATGAATTCTGGAAGTAGTTCAATCTCTGGTGTTGTGGAACAAGAAGGTTCCACAACACCAGAGAAGAACGCAGTCGAAGTTTTAGACCTAGTTAAGACATTCGATAATGGAAGAATAAAAGCTCTTGATGGAGTTTCTTTCGAAGTACCCAAAGGACAGTTGCTTGTCATAATAGGTTTATCGGGATCAGGTAAATCGACTTTGCTTCGGCATTTGAACGGTCTTCATTTACCCACAGAAGGTTCAACAAGTGTTCTCGGGAAGGACGTTTCCTCTTTAACCCGAAAAGAGCTTAGGAGCCTAAGGCGCGATGTAGGTTTTGTATTTCAACAATTCAATATTGTGGGGAGACTTACTTGTATAGAAAATGTATTAAGCGGAGCTTTAGGTCGCATATGGGGCCCCAGACTTAGTGCACTCATGTATTCAAAAAACATGAGATCTGAAGCCATAGATCAGCTAGAGAGAGTTGGACTAGCTGATAAAGCTTGGCAGAGGACTGATACTCTTTCGGGCGGAGAGCAACAAAGAGTGGCTATTGCCCGCACTCTTATGCAGAAGCCTCAAATCGTTTTAGCTGATGAACCGGTAGCTTCACTGGATCCTGAAATATCAGGCCAAGTGATGGACCTGCTCGTTCAATGTTGCATCGAAGACGATATAACTGTGCTTTGCAGCCTCCATCAGGTGGATTTAGCTTTGGGTTGGGCAAATCGTTTAATTGGTCTTCGCTCAGGAAAAATTGTTCTCGACACCCCTGTAGACGAATCTTTGTCTCAAGACGATGTCATGGTCGTTTATCAACAACTTGATCCTGAGGGAGATAAAACCAGTGAGTATTTAGAAACATTTGAAGATTCACCTTCATGACGTTGAATTTTAAAAACGATGAATAGTTCTAATTTAGGAAAAATAAAAGTGTCTCATCCGGAAAAAGTATCTAAACCATGGACACTTCAAAGGGGTCAAATATGGTTCTCCCTCTTAGCTATTTTTGGACTCTTTGTATGGTCAATAAGCAGGGTGGATCTTTCAGTCGGAGGAATTGTAGAAATATTTGAAGGATGGCCTGAAACTCGGAATCTTTTGTCGCGTATGGTGCCTCCTTTTATTCCAAGTGAAGATTTTACAGTCATAACGAAAGCTGCTTTAGACACATTTTTCATTGCTTTCGCTGGAACTGCTTTAGGTATTGTTCTTGGTGTTCCTCTCGGGCTTCTTTCTGCCCGTAATCTCATGCCTTTTGCTCCAGTACGTGCACTTGCTCGCGCCATAATCGTTTTCTCCAGAGCAACCCCTGCTTTAGTATTCGCCATTTGTTTTGTACGCCTTTATGGAATAGGGGTTCTTCCAGGGTTGCTAGCTATCGGAATCCACTCAATAGGCATGATTGGCAAGTTAATAACAGATGCGGCAGAGGAGATTGATCCTGGACCTCGTGAAGGTGTAGTTGCTACAGGAGCAGGACCTTTACAAGATTTGTATACAGGCGTTTGGAGTCAAATGGTTCCAACAGTTATTTCTATTTCTCTTTATCGTCTTGAAATTGATTTCAGGTCAGCTCCAATCCTTGGGTGGGTTGGAGCCGGAGGAATAGGACTTATTTTACGCGGCTATGCAGGAAGTCTTAGGTATCAGGAAATGCTTGGAATTACGATTCTCATTGTTGTTTTAGTAATTCTCCTAGAGATACTTTCAGCAATTACACGACATGCACTTCTAGGAAAGACTGAGACCAAATTGCCTGGAAAGCCCAGTAAGTTTCTCGATTTGTTTTTCGGAGATCAGGCACGACCTGGCAAAAAAGTCGCAGATTGGATGATAAGTAAATCTTCAAATGAGCCAAAATTGAAAACGCGTAACCATGCAGATAGAACACTTACTCCTCCTTGGACTCGAGAAAGAGTCAAAGTCAATTCTGTGGGTTTAATTTTCTTTATTCTTCTCATATTTTCGATAGTTATTCCTGACATTGCTGCCAGCAAAATAGTAAACGGAAGTCAAAAACTCCCAAGTTTCATAGCAAGGCTTACACCCAATGATTGGTCATGGTTTACAGACAGAATTTTCAGCGACATGGTCGACACGATCGCAATTGGTTTAGCAGCTACTGGAATAGCTTTGTTATTTGCGGTGCCTTTTTCTTTTCTTGCTGCCAGCAACACAGCCCCAGGAAGGCTTGTATATTTAATTTCACGATTTTTTATGCTACTTGTCAGATGCGTACCAGAGTTGGTTGTGGCAGTAGTTTTCGTAGCAGCAATTGGTCCCGGTCCAAAAACCGGAACTTTGGCTTTAGCAATAGGAATGTTTTGATTCATCACAAAACTTTTCGCTGATTCTATCGAAGAAGCCCGCCAAGGAATTAGAGATGGTGTCAACTCCACGGGAGCAAACAGACTTCAAGAGTCTGTTACTGGGGTATTGCCGCAAGTTGCCCCATCTATGGTCAGTAATTCCTTATACCTTCTAGACGTTGCAATTAGAAGCTCAACTATTTTAGGAATTGTCGGAGGTGGTGGAATCGGCTTCTTGCTAATGAGTGCAGCAAAAAGACTCTATTTTGAAACACTTGGTGGAATAATTTTCTGTATCTTCGTTGTTGTTTATCTAGTGGAAATTATTGCTACGTGGATAAGACGAAAGATTATCTGATAGTCATTTAACCTATGCCTACAAAAGATAATTCGCAAGTGACCCCACTGTCTTACCTGCTGCTGAAAGAATGTAGATATGCAATTCAACACCTCTCAAATAGCAAGCATTACATCTGGTGAGTTATTTGGTGGCGAGAAGGAGGTAGAAGGGGCCACACAAGACTCGCGGCAGGTTAAACCAGGTTGTCTTTTTGTGCCACTGATATCGGAAAGAGACGGTCATTCTTATATAGATGAGGCTGTTGCATCAGGTGCTGCTGCTTATTTGACTCAACAAGAACCAAGAGAAGGTACATCCATACGGGTTGAAAACACATTGACGGCGTTGAAGAGTTTAGGTAAAGCAGCACGTTTTTCTACTGATGCTCTAGTTGTCGGTGTAACAGGATCAGTAGGCAAGACTTCAGTTAAAGATATGACAAAAGCTGTTTTAGGGCAGAAAGGAAAGGTTCACGCGAGTCGTAATTCTTACAATAATGAGATAGGTGTTCCTTTAACTCTCCTAAGTGCACCGCATGACCCTGAATTTTTGGTATTGGAAATGGGAGCTCGCAGAGAAGGCAATATTGCAGAGCTTTGTGAAATTGTGTACCCGGATATTGGTGTCATTACCACTGTTGTTGAATCACATACTGAAGTATTTGGCTCGATCGATTCAATATCGAACACGAAAGGGGAAATACTGGATCGACTACCCCCAGAGGGATGCGCTGTACTTAATGCTGATGTGGAAGAGGTGACAAGACAGTCACCCAGAACTCGTGCAAGAACAATAACTTTTGGGCATCTAGGTGAGATACGTGCCACTTCTGCAAAATTCGATGAAAACTTGAAACCCTCATTCCTGCTGAACACCCCTTGGGGTAAGGCCAAAGTAAAACTCAATATTGCTGGCGAACAAATGATTTCTAATGCGCTAGCGTCTGCAGCTGTAGGTTTGGTAGCCGGATTGTCGCTTGATTCTGTGGTCGAAGGTTTAAGCAATGTGGAATTGTCGCCCTTAAGAATGGAAATCACTAAAACTTCCCAAGGTATAACCGTTATAAATGACACGTATAACGCGAACCCCACTTCTATGAAAGCTGCTATAAATTCTTTAGCCTCGCTTCAACACAGTGGTGCAAAAATTGCTTATTTGGGCGTTATGGCTGAACTGGGTGACAGGTCTTCTGATGCACATTTAGAAGTAAAAGAATATGCCGAAGAGCTCGGAGTTGAAGTCGTGGCTGTTGCAACAGATCTCTATGGAGATTCTCAAGTTGTAGAAATTGAAGATGTTCTACCCGAAATTGAAAAAAAGAATCTTGGTAAAGATGACGCTCTTCTGTTTAAAGCAAGTCGTATTGTTGGACTTGAAAAAGTTGTAGAAAAAATCATCACTTAGGATAAGAGGATGGAACACCTTTTGGACTCTATGTAAAAGTCTGCAAAGTGGCATAATTGTAACTAGTAAAGCGCGGTTCATATGGAAGGGCAGAGAGTAACTCTATGGCTACTGGTGAGAATCAAAGAGTAGGTAACGAAGTTACAGATTTAGCGCCCGGTTGGGATAATCCAGAGATCTCAGAATTGCCTATAGAAGGATTTCGCTACACGTCAGTTGATTTTTATGAAAAAGAGTGGAATGAGATGTGGACAAAGGTATGGCTGCTTCTCGGGCGTGTTAGTGAAATGCCTTCAAAAGGCGATTATCAAGTCGAAGAAGTAGGAGTTGAGTCAATAATCATGGTGCGGCAAGATGATGATTCGATTCGTGCCTTTTACAACGTTTGTCAACACAGGGGTTCGCGACTCACCAATAACACTCAGGGACATGCTGAAGTTTTCAGGTGTCCATATCACAGTTGGGAATGGTCTTTTGACGGAACTCTTTTATCCGTGCAAGATCCGGAGGATTTCCCCCGAGGAAACCCTTGTGAAGAATTGACTTTGGTGGAGTTACCTTGTGAAGTTTTTGCGGGGTTCGTATGGGTCAATTTAGATCCCGATTGCAAGCCTTTAAAAGAGTATTTGGGACCCTTATGGGATGAATGGCTAGCTTATGAAATAGATGACTGGTCGCGAGTGTTGAAAATTTCAACACAGGTTCCTTGCAACTGGAAGGTCATTCAAGATAATTTTTGCGAGTCTTATCACCTTCCTACTGTCCACCCTCAATTAGCTGACTCTCATGAGGAGAATTATGCATATACGCAGTTCGATATGTCAGATGAAGGCCATAATCGAATGATCATGATGGGTGCGACACTTTCAAGAAGCATGCGTGGGGAAAATCCTGACCTTCCCGTCTCTCTAGCTGAAAGAATGAAGCACTGGGATTTAGACCCCAAGGATTTTGACCAACGTGTCTATGATGTGCGACTAGCTTTACAGAGAAAAATGAGAGAACTTGGTCCTAGTAGAGGTCATACTCACTATTCAAATCTGCGAGATTCTCAATTAACCGACTCTCATCATTACAATCTGTTTCCAAATTGTTCTCTAACTTTTTCTGCTGATGGTGTTCTATTGCAGCGAATGCGTCCAGATCCACTAGATCCTCAAAGTTGTCTTTTCGATCATTGGTACTACACAAAAAATACTGAACTTGCAGACTCAGCGACAAACATAGAATTAACAGATACTGAAGGCTTGCATGAGACGGTCAAATATGGTGAACAATCCATGGGCTTAATACCAGACCAGGACATAGCTATATCTGTTATGCAGCAATTGGGTTTACGATCGAGCGGATTTAAAGGCGGGTTTCTATCCAGCCAAGAAAGTAGAATTAGACGTTTTCACGATGTGATAGATAGTTACATTAAGTGACTCAAAAATTAAAGAGGTGTAATTATGGAAGAGAAATGGTTTACTGATCACCCTCCAAGTGAACGCTGGCCACATTATACGAGAGCTAATGCGGGGGAGGTTCTTCCGACACCAGCGAGCCCTTTTGGTCAGAGCTATGGATTCGACAACTGCATAATGAAAGGCTGGCAATTAGGTTCAACGCAAACAGGGTTTTATGAACTAGACGAATACAGAGACAACCCACCAGAAATGTGTGGTTTTTTTGGAGGTTATTTCTATATAAATCTTTCCTGCATCCGTATGCAAGCGGTGAGAAATCCGGCCATAACAGTAGATCAACTTGATCTCGCTATCTTTGGAGATCAACCAGACTCGCCAAAATACGAGCTTCACCCAGAAGATGAAAAACCTCATTTACAACCTTTGGCTGATAAACACATGCAATTTGTTCTAAGCGCTTCTGAATGGCCCGAACTCCATGAAGAGAGAAAGCTTGCAGATAAAGAACGCGAAACCAGACCTGACCTCAAATCACTGAGTGATGATGAGCTACTGAAAAGACTTCGAGACCTTCAACCACTCATTGAAAATCTTTCACGTAACCAGATGGTTTCAGCAGGCTCATCTGGTATAGCACCAGGAATGCTTGCTGCAGTTGGTGAAGCAGTAGGGGATCCGAGTATCCCTGTTCGACTATTAGCAAGTCTGGGCGATATTGATTCAGCAGCCCCTTCATTTGCAATATGGGAAATGTCCCGCTTGGTGAGAAACTCTGAGTTCCTTTCGGGTATTTTTGATTCGCACTCTGAATCGGTCTTTGAAGAGTTAAATGAATCCGAATCTGAAGAGGCGATCAAATTTCTTGAACAATTCAACGGATTTATTTACGAGTATGGTTCACGTGGCGCCAACGAGTGGGAGTTGAGTAGTGAAACTTGGGAGACTAAACCTTCTATAGCTTTAAAAGCTATAGATAAGGTGAGATCTCAAGAGGATGACCGATCTCCAGAAATTGCTGCAAAACGCTTAGCTTCGGAAAGAGAAAATCTTATTGAAGAGGTAAGAGCGAAACTAAAAGAAATTGGCAACGATGAATTGACGGGAACTTTTGAAGGGGCGATAGTAGCAGCGAACATGATGGTTTTTCGTGAACGTTCTAAGACAACTTTGGTAAAACCTTTACATGAAAGCCGAATGGCCATACGCGAATTGGGAAGGCGTTATGAAGAAGAAGGTGTAATTGATTCATCCGAGCAAATATTCATGCTCCTCGATGAAGAGTTAGAGGGGTTTGTAGAAAACCCTAGTTCATTTACTGAAAAACTAGCTAAGCGTCATAAGGACTGGAAAGCGCTATGGACCCTAGAGCCGCCATTTTTTATCAGGGATGGTGTCGTGCCAAGTCTCTCTGAGTGGGATAAGAAGGTTACAGAAGACAAAACGTCAATGCTGAATGTGGGAGATGTCCTTACCGGAGTTCCAGGATCACCTGGCAGCACCCAGGGTCGAGCAAGGATAGTTCTGGATCCATCTAACCCCCCTGATTTACAGCCAGGTGACATTATGGTCGCGCCCATAACAGATCCAGCATGGACTCCACTTTTCTTAGCTGTAGAAGCTGTGATCGTGAATGTGGGTGCCCAAATCAGCCATGCTGTAATAGTTAGCAGAGAGTTAGGCATACCTTGTGTGGTTTCAGTAAATGAGGCAACAACATTAATACCTGATGGAGCGACTCTGAAAATCGATGGGACTACAGGTGAAGTAACCATTTTGGAATTACCTTGAGTGCTTCCGAGAAGGTTATGGCATTAGCTAGACCCTGGGACTGTCCACCACTTCGAAACGTACCGATCTTAGGAGAACAGTACACCTCGAGAGAATTTTTTGAACGCGAGTGGTTGAACATGTGGACAAAAGTTTGGCTACTAATGGGTCGCTCATCTGAACTGCATGAAGCAGGTTCCTATCAGGTGGAGGAGGTCGGACCTGAATCATTCATCATGATCAAGCAAAATGATGGCTCAATCAGAGCTTTTTATAATGTGTGCCAGCACCGCGGTTCACGCCTAATCTTCAATCATGAAGGTTTAACTAATCAAATAGTTTGCCCTTATCATGGTTGGGAATGGGCTCGCGATGGCTCATTGGAATATGTCCAAGACCCTGAGGACTTTAATGAGGGTAACCCATGTGACGATTTAACCTTGGTGGAAGTTACTTGTGAAGTTTTTGCTGGTTTCATTTGGATAAACATGGATCCCGACTGTATTTCCTTGAAAGAATATCTGGGTCCCGTCTGGGAAGAATTTGAAGCATACAAAAGTCATGACTGGATACGTGGACTTTCCTCCACAGTTGATGTCAATTGCAATTGGAAAGTTCCTCAAGACAATTCGTGTGAGTCTTACCACTTGCCCGCTGTCCATCCTCAAGGATTGAAATGGATCGAACATAGTTACAAATTTTGCCACTTTGATTGGTGCAAAGAAGGTCACAACCGTATGGCAATACCGATGGTTACTCCCTCACACTCTCTTTCTGGTGAAGAATTAGAAGTGGATGAGCAATTAGCGGAAATGTTGGAGCCTTGGAATTTAAATCCCGACGATTTCAAAGGTAGAGAGTTTGAAACTCGGGAGGAGGTTCAAACTGTCAAAAGGAAACTTGGTGCAAAGAGGAGTTACCAGTTTGGAGAACTTTTTGACGACCAATTAACAGACGCCTATCACTACAACATATTCCCGAATGTAACAATTAGCTTTGCGGGAGCCGAATATATAGGACTTCAGAGAATGAGGCCACATCGTCGTGATCCTGAGAGACACTCTTACGACAACTTTATGTATCTATCCCATGGTGCAGCGGCACGAATAGGTATGACAAAACCAGAAGAAAGAAGATTTTTTGAATATGGAACTGAGCTCATGAACCGACAGATAGCTGATCAGGATTTAGCTGTCAGCATTGGACAGCAGTTAGGGTTGTCATCCCGTGGGTACCGAGGGGTAAGCCTCGCCGGGCAAGAATCACGCGTCCAACGATTCCATGATGTATTGGAAGAGTATTTAGAGGGACACAGGCCTTAATATTATTGTTTACCTAAGTAAGCGGAACTAAAGACTCTTTACAAACTCTCAGCTATAGAGTCACCGATCTCTTTTGTGTTTGTGACTTGGGAGTCAAATTGGTTGCATGCCCCAACTATCTTTTCTGCCGCATCTTTTTCACCTAGGAAGTCAAGCATCATAGCTCCTGAAAGTATTGCAGCTATAGGATTGGCGACACCTTTTCCAGCTATATCCGGTGCCGAGCCATGAACCGGTTCGAACATGGAAGGACCAGTTTTTTCTGGATTCAGGTTTGCGGACGATGCCATTCCAATACCTCCAGAAATTGCTCCGCCCAAGTCTGTCAAAATGTCTCCGAACAAATTATCGGTAACAATCACGTCATATTGCTGAGGTGATTGCACCATGTAAATGCAAGCTGCATCACAGTGATTGTATTCTGTTTCCACTTCTGGATATTCATTTGCTACCTCGTTGAAAGTTCTATCCCAGAGGTCACCTGCAAAGGAAAGCACATTAGTTTTATGAACCATAGTGAGGTGCCGCCTGCGTCTCATGGCCAATTCGAAGGCAAACCTAACCGCTCTTTCGACACCATGTCTGGTATTAACTGAACCCTGAGTTGCAATTTCGTAAGGTGTACCGCGACGATGGACGCCTCCTTCGCCGGCGTAAGGTCCTTCCGTGTTTTCTCTAACGACTTGAAAGTCAATCTCATTTTCTGGAAAGACAAAAGGTCTTAAGTTGATGTAAAGATCAAGTTCAAAACGCATTTTTAACAGTAAGCCACGTTCAATGACACCTGGAGGAACATTAGGGGTGCCAACAGCTCCTAAGTAAATCGCGTCTAAACCACGCCATTCTTCTAAAACACTTTCAGGGAGTACAGTTTTATCCCTTTCATATCGTTCTCCACCAAGATCGTATTCAACAGTTTCCAAATCAACGCCAGATGCTTTTATGACTTTAAGACCCTCAGATATTACTTCAGGGCCGATTCCATCACCTCCAACTACGCCTATACGGTTAGTCATTTTTCTTGTCACCTCTACGAGTTGGGGTATTTTTGATTCGGTAAAAATTCTAGTCGACCATATCGATTTTATGTAAAGAATAAAATCTTATTCTTTATTTAGGCATAAGGTCATAGGAATGGAATTCAATACAGTAAAGCGCGAAAGGGACTTTCTAAGAGTTTTTGGAACTGAAGCGGAGAGTTACCTTCAAGGCCAGTTAAGTCAGGATGTTGAGGGATTGTCCGATGGTGAGTCAAGATTTTCCTTCCTTCTTCAACCTTCTGGAAAGGTTGATGCATGGCTAAGGGTCACTTGTAGTGGCGAAAACGAGTACTTGCTTGATGTCGATAAGGGTTACGGAGACTTAGTTGCAGCTAGACTTAAAAGATTTTTGTTACGCACCGATTGCATCATTGAAACCTCAAAACATTTTCTTTTTACAGAGATTGAAAGTTGTGAGATGCGAAAGGATTTTTCTGACTGTTATATCGTTCCTTACTCTTGGTTTGACTTTAAATTCACGGATTACATTTTCACAAAAGGTGAACTGCCTGAAGGTTTTGAGTTTGATACAGGAGCAAATTGGGATGAAGTCAGAATCAAGGCAGGTATTCCTAAAATGGGAAAAGAAATTGACGATTCCACAATTCCAGCCTCATTAGGCATAGTCGATTCTTCCGTTAGTTTCACCAAGGGTTGCTATACCGGCCAAGAACTTGTCGCACGTGTCGACAGTCGAAAGGGCGGCACACCTTACAGGCTCGTGAAAATAAGTGGAGCTTCGGATGTTGCTGCAGACCAACGTTATATTTCAAAAAATGATGAAAAAATTGGCACTGTTACGAGTCAAGTGGTTACTGGTGACGGGTTTTTTGCGCTGGGTTTTTTGAAGAGGGGAGTTGAAAGTCCCACAGAAGCTCAAGTAATAAATGATGATTTAGAAGAGAAAAATGTTCTTGTTATGCCTTTAGAAGCTTAAAACGCACTAAAAAATCTTAAATACGTATGAGCACGACCCGACATTAAAAATTTAGATGTGCTAAGGTTGTGGCTTGTTCGTTGTTTTCCGCCCTTTCGGGCGGTTTTTTTCTTTATTGACCTGTTTTTTGTAAATAATTTCCAAGTTGCTGTTGGGAATATTAATTTGCTTTTCAGTTCTTTTTTTCGGCCTCCTTCTAGCCTCTTTACCAGTTAGGGAAGGCGGCGGATTTTCATCACGGCTTTCGCCTCTTTCAGAGCTTTTGTTTCTTACCTGAAAGCGATCCTCCATATAAAGAACAATGGAACCATCCGGGATAAAAAGAATCGCTACGGGTCCAGTTTTTGTCATTGTCTCTTCTAGAGCTGCAAATAGTCGGATGCAGTTTTGACAAGATCCGTCTAGCAGTTGGAAACTATCCACATCAATAAGTTAATCGAACATATGTTCGATTAACAATCTGTGTTTAAGTGAACTTCTGATTTCGACAGTAGTACCAAATAAAATTCAAATCTTGATTCCACAATCAGCTTATAATCCCCGAAAATAGCTAAATTTTTGTGCCTCCCTCGATAGTGCTCTTCCAAGTCGTAATCTTGTGTGATGGCAGGTTTGGAAAAAAATAGAGAATTAGCTGTGGAAAGATTTAAAGCTGCACAGCGTTTTGGATCCTGCTCTCCCTCAGATTTGTTGGGTAGTTCAATCAGAGCACCTGTTTTGGGTGTTCTAAATGAAAAAAAAGTCGCAATTCGAAGCTATGGGATGCGAGGTTCGGATCTTCAAAACCAATGGTTCAAGTTGGTAGACCTTGCAGGTGCTAGACCTGATTCTCTGGGATTCATCGAACGTAGAGGGAATTTGAAAAAATTCGCAAAAGAATTAAAGGTTAAAGAAGAAGTAATTCAGAAAAATCTTAAAGCATGGAGTCGTAGAAAAGATCCACCGGTTATTTATGAAACGCATACTGGAAAAAAATCAAGAATCGTCATACAACTTCCACTTTTGACTCAATGGCTCCTTTGGATAGCAGATTCTCGCTCAGTTGTACATAGGGGAATCAAAGGGTTTATAAATTTCAAAACAATTAATGAGCTTTCTACGACCCTTATAGCAAGAGGCATATCTCCTTCATCAGATAAATTTCTTTTGCCAGTCGATGCAGCTAGGGATATACGGATAGCTAAAAAAACTTTTCTTTAATTATCTTGAATTAGATTTTTTTTGCAAGTTTTTGAATCTTTAACCAAAGTTCTGGATTTACTTCAACTTCA
>MDTA01184996.1_pt1 | contig 17853 bp, 13 predicted proteins | sample 811151 | NCBI WGS metagenome assembly MDTA01 (sample SAMN05326648, study PRJNA326480) | marine metagenome | isolation source: seawater | place: Indian Ocean: South | collected 2010
AAGACGGCGACTCGATTGTTGCAGTTAGTGCCAACGGCACAGTAAATGCGGTATTAACTTACACAACGGTATAATAATGGTACAATTTTTAAAAGATAATACAGTATCAACACAACCAACTCATTTTCATGGGTTGAAAAGATTGACTGATGGAACATTGGTTTATGTAAAGGCAAACTTTTATGGTAGTGATTCACAAGAAGTACAACTAGGTAGTGCTGATGAGATGGTACCAACAATTTTAGAATTTACAAGTGACGGAAATATAACAGAATTTGACATTGACTTTTTTGCTAGTTCAACTACTGCAATTGAAGTTTGGGTCAACGATACAAAAGCAGATCCATTTAATGATTATACAATCAGTAATGACAAGGTAGTTTTTGGTGTTGCACCCCCATCCGGAAAAGTTTATGTCTTGTACATAGTAGAACAACCAGTTGAAACTGAACCAAGTGCAGATGGAGTTTTTGACAACAGAGATAACCTCACAAGAGAGTTAATAAATATTAACAGTGTTTTTGATCAACATAAGTTAGACACGAAAAACCTGTTTTATTATATAAACAATAACGGAGAATTAGTATCTAGAAGAGCACTGACAGATGTTACTAGAGATCCAATAGATATTTTATAGGAAAACAAAATGGCGGAATTTGTTATAGGTAGACTTAAATTTGTGTGGAGAAATGCTTGGGCATCTTCCACACTTTACAGGAAAGATGATGTAGTTAGATATGGAGCAAAGTCATATGTTGCTACTGCAAACCATACTTCAAATGCTGATTTTTATGTAGACTCAGCATATTGGGAATTAATGAACGATGGCTTATTGTGGAACAATGAATGGACTTCTGCATTAGTTGGCACAAAAATTAAATTAGGTGACATTTATAGATACGGAAACAATTTATATATTTGTACTACTCAACACGATTCTTCCGCTAGTTTTGATTTGAGTAAGTTTGATTTATTTGTACCTGGTATAACATGGCAGAATGAATGGCAAGATGCATATTTGTATCAGGTAAATGATCTTGTAAAATATGGAAACAATATCTACATCTGTATTACTGAACACACATCAAGTGGAGATATAGATTACAGTAACTTTAATTTATTTTTACCAGGTTTAAATTTTGAAGATTCTTGGGATAGTGCAACAAATTATCAAACAGGTGATATTGTTACCTATGGTGGGTATACATATGTTGCAGAACAAGATTCGTTAAATCAAATACCATACAACAATACAACTTATTGGAAAGTATTGACAACAGGTTATAGTTACCAAAATATTTGGTCAAATGTTACAGCATACAAAACTGGTGATGTTGTTATTTACGGTGGAAATACCTATGTTGCAAGTGCTGATACTACAGCAGGAACTTTGCCAACGTTAACTGCTTTTTGGGATTTACTTACAGAAGGTTTAAGTTTCAAAGGTACTTGGGATGTCGCAACGCAATATCTAATTGGTGAAGTTGTTGTATATTCTACAAACAGTTATAGAGCAAAAGTTGACACAGTTGGAAACCAACCAGATACTTCTACGAGTCAATGGGAACTTCTAGTACAAGGTGATTCAAATGCAGTTTTAACTACACAAGGTGATTTAGTTTACCATAATGGTTCACAAATTGATAGACTTCCTTTAGGTAGTGCAGGCACTACATTAGTCAGTGATGGTACGGATGTATTATGGTCTAGTACTTTACCAACAACTAATAAAACTTATTATGTTGCTAAAAACGGTTTAGATACAAACAATGGTTCTGAAGCACTGCCATTTTTAACAGTAAAACATGCATGTAGTCAAGCAACTGACGGAGATGTGGTATTTGTAAAACAAGGTGTATACGAAGAAGTGTTACCAATTACAGTACCTGCGGGTGTTAGTTTATATGGCGACAGTTTAAGAGGATGTGAAGTACGTCCTGATGTTAATAGTACTGCACAAACTATGTTTTTATTAAATGACAGTGTCAATATTAGAAATTTTAGTTTTAAAGGGTTAAATGGTGGTATTGTAATGGCACTAGATCCAGCAGGTGCTATCACAAATGCAAGACCATATATTCAAAACTGTACAAGTGTAAACGCAAATTCAATTGGTATTAAGATTGATGGTTCAGTACAAGCAAGTGGTAACAAATCAATTTTAGCCAACGATTTTACGCAAATAAATTCAGATGGTGTTGGCGTTCATGTTAGCAACGGTGGTAGAGGTGAAATGGTATCAGTATTCACTTACTACTGTGACAAAGGATTTTTTGCTGAGACAGGCGGTTTTATTAGAGCATTGAATTGTTCTAGTGCTTACGGAGAATATGGTGCAGTAGCAGACGGCACATTACCAGGCGAAACACCTGTAGGTGTTGTAGCAAGAGGTGAACAACTAGCATATGTAGATGGCACATTGACTGGTACATTAAGTAATGGTGATGTAATCACAGGTAACGGTGGTGCTACAGCAACAATTATAAGAACAGTAGAATCTACACAAAAAATAAAAGTAGTTAATGTACAAAATGGGCCTTTTGTAGATGGAGAGACATGTACAACAAATGGTGGTGCTGGTTTTACTTTAATAGGTAGTAATGCACAAACTGGACAAACAGGTTATCTATTTGAAGTTGAAGGCACTGCACTACAATCAAGTAATGCAATTACATTAGGTTCTAATATACAGTTCGCAGGAGATACAAACTATTACACAGTAACAGGTATTACAGATGAAGATACAGTAAATGGATATGCTCAAGTAAGAATAAATCCTGAACAAACAAATGCACAAGCAGAAGGAAATAATGTTACAATTACAAGCGAGTTTAGTAACATTAGATTAACAGGACACGATTTCCTAGATATTGGTACAGGTGATTTTACCACAACAAATTATCCAAACACACCTACACAAGCACCTAATCAATCACGTGAAACTGATGAAACAAATGGTGGTAGAGTTTATTATGTAAGTACAGACCAATCAGGTAACTTTAGAGTTGGAGAATATTTTAAAGTTGACCAAGCAACAGGTACTGCTACATTGAATGCAGATGCTTTTGATTTAAGTGGTCTAACAGAATTACAACTAGGAAGTATTGGAGCACAACTAGGTGCAACAATTAATGAGTTTAGTATCGACCACACACTTGCAGGAAACAGCGACAATGCTGTCCCTACAGAAAAAGCAACTAAAACATATGTTGATACTCAACTAGCAGGTCTAAGTCAAAATAGTATTAGTGAAGGTGATACAAATATTACAGCCACAGATAGTGGTGTTGGTAGCATTGGTATCACAGTAGACAACACATCTATTGCAACTATCAATGGTAGTGGAATCACAATGAACGCAGGTTCATTTGTTGGATCTCTAACAGGTAATGCAGATACAGTCACAGTAGCAGGACAAGGTGGTCCAGCAACTCGTTACGTTCTTTTTGCTGATGCTACTACTGGAGCAGTTTCTCCAAAAACAAATACTAATTTTACATTTAATCCAGGCACAGGCGAACTTACTTCAACTATTGTTACAGCAAGTTCAGATGCTAGACTTAAAGAAAATGTAGTTGGTATTGAAAATGCTCTAGACACAGTTTGCAAACTAGCAGGTGTTGAATACAATAGAATTGGCAGTGATACAAAAGAACTTGGTGTTATTGCACAAGACGTTGAAGAACATGCACCGCAATTGGTTTCAACAAATGATGAAGGTTACAAAAGTGTTGCATATGGAAATATGAATGCTTTGATTTTAGAAGCAATAAAAGAACTCAAGTCTGAGATTGATGAAATCAAAGGTAAACTATAATGCCAATTACTCTTAATGGGACTACTAATGTAATTACATATCCTGATAGTACCACACAGTCAGGTGGATTCAAATGTATTGGTTATAACTATCACGAAAACAGCACAAGACAAGTTATTAGTGGTAACAGTGGTGATACAGACATGTGGACCATTTCAAACGCAATCAATAGAAAAAACAGCGGGTCAATGATTAGAGTAAGTGCAATACTTCCAGGAGTGGATGCTTACAGTTATCCGTATTATCATACATACGTTGGTTTAAATGTAAATGGCACTAGAGTTAGAAAAGCAGATGGATCTCATTATGCATCTAATTATCAAGGTGCTACACACATTTACTGGTTTGTCGAATACGATTTTACTGCTAGTGAAATTGGATCATATGTAGGTAATAATATTTCATTGTTTTTTGGTTATGGAACAAGCGCCGGCGGTGGTAATAAACCTTGGGAATACAACTGGAATCCAAATTCAAATGATGACAGTAGAGCACCTCAAACAGTAACTCAAGCACACATACAGGAATTTGTATAATGGCAATATCTTTAACAGGAACAGGTATAACTACACCCGCTGGAACATTTCAACATGCATCTCCAACCATAGTTGGTTGGAATTATGCTGAATACAGTGCTAGATCTGGAGCAATACAGTCTATGAATACATTTGGTACAGCATTATGGACTGCTCATGTAAACTATAATAGAAAAAGTTCTACCAGTGGTTTTAGACTCATAGGTCAAATACCAGGACACAATAGATACAGTTATCCATACTGGGGAATGGCATTGCATATTACTCCTCCTGGAGCAAGTACAATAAGTATTCCTGCTAGAGGAACATTTTATCAAGCATGTCCTGAAAATGAATCAGTTGAAGTAATTTGGTGGACAGACACTTATATACCTGCTAGTACACTTGGTTCATCAACTGGCAATTTCACAGTTCAGTATGCCCAAATGACTCAAAGCGGTAGTGGGTCTAATGGCTTTGCCGAAACATGGAATCCAAATTCAAATGATGACGGTAGAGGTGCACAAACTGGATCAACAAGTTTACTGCTAGAAGAGGAAATAAACTAATGGCTACATCGATACAAGGATCAAAAATTGTTTTTCCTGACAACACTGAACAAACTCGTGCAGAAAAAGTTTTGAACGTACACTTCAATAAAAATAGCACTAGACAAACTATACCTCTCAACTCTGGTAACCAATACATATGGCAAGGAAATACATTTACTAGGTCAACCGCAGATAGTTCAATATTTGTACAGGCGTCATTAAAAGGTCATGATGATTATAGTTATCCATACTATCATACATTTGTTGAATTGAGAAATCAAGACGGTACAAAATATACCAGCGTGATTGGAAGCATGTACATACATCACGTTACCACAAGTGGAAGTGGGCATCAAGATAATCAACATGTTAACTGGACAGTTAGAAAAATGTGGACACCAAGTGAAATTGGCAGTAACTTTGGTGGTACTTGGGAAATATGGTATGGATATGGCGGCCCAAACAGTAACAGGCCTTTTGTAATATGGAATCCTAATTCAAGTGATGACAGCAGAGGTACACAACAATATTCTACTTCCACAGTATGGGAATTTGCACCTAATTAACGGAGAGAAAAATGGCAAACAGAGACAATATGCATTATACACATGGTAGTTTTTTTGTAGCCGCCTTGAAAGAATTGTGTCCAATCACAAAAGGTGAGTGGGCATTGCTTGGCGATGACGACTATGATAATGTAACTTTTACAATGAACGATGGCGAAACAGCACCAACAAAGGAACAAGTTGATACACGCACACAAGAGTTAAAAGATCTTTGGGAACACAACAGATACCAAAGAGAGCGTAAATATGATTATCCTGATCTTGGTGAGTTTGCTGATGCTTATTATTGGGCACAAAAAGGTGACAACACCAAGATGGATGAATACGTTGCAAAATGTGATGCAGTCAAAACCGCTTGGCCTAAACCTAGCGAGTAGTATATTAATTATACTGATGCTTTTTATTACAGGTTGTAATAAAGAAGAACCCTCTACATTTCCAAAAAAATATTCAGGCAAAGGTAAAATATACGGAGAACTTAACAAACGTAAAGTTCCCTGTAGATTAGTTACTGTAGAAAAAGATCCTGCTATGCCAGGAGGTTGGCGCTGTGTATTTGATGATCCTGACAGTGAAAAACATGATTACGTTAGTGTTGGCGAACATTACTATTGTCCTAATATGATTTACTGTCAAGACTGATAAATACCATAGTAGGAGTTTACAAATGGCACTAACACAAGTCAAAACAAGTAATATTTTAGATAATGCTGTAACCATTGATAAGTTAGCAGTAACAGACGGTACAGCAGGGCAAGTTCTTGTCACTGACGGAAATGGCAATTTAAGTTTTTCAACAGTGTCAGGTGGTGGTGGTGGCGGTAGCGGAATATCAAATCTAGTAGAAGACACATCTCCACAACTTGGCGGAACACTTGATGCTAATGGCAATAACATTGACATGGGTGCTAATGAAATAACAGATGCAAAAGTTTTACAATGGGATACTGCATATGGTTGGGGAGATCATCAAAGTGAGAACTATGTAAGAGACAATAACCAAATATATGTAGATAATATGTTGAATACACCTAGTGCAGGTCAAGGCATTGGTAATATTTTGAGTTGGACTGGTGGCGCTTATTCTTGGATAACACAATCAAGCGGCGGATTATCTGATATAGTAGATGATACTTCTCCGCAACTTGGAGGAGATCTAGACACTAACGGCAATAATATAAATTTTAATGACGGTAGTGTAAGTTCCAACTATGTATCCTTTGGTGATGATGCAGACTTAAAAATATTTCACAATGGCGGGCATTCAATAGTACGTGAAACAGGAACCGGAAGTCTTTATCTTCAAAGTGACAACAATGTTATACTTTCGTCTGATAGTAATACAAAAATTATGGTAAAAGGTATTGCCAATGGAGCAACAGAACTTTATCACAATGACATCAAAAAGTTTGTAACTACAGCAGATGGAGTTGAAGTAACAGGTACACTTAACACTCACACTATTCCAACAGGTACAGGTACACTTGCACTTACAAGCGATACTTTGTCAAATCTAGTAGATGATACTTCTCCGCAACTTGGTGGAGTACTAAATTGTAATGGTAACAATATTGTTACTGGCAACAATAGAATTACATATGCAGATTCTGGTAATGTAAGTTTTATGGATTTTACAGTTACACAGTTTGGACAAAACAACAACACGGTCTTAAGCAGTGTTAAAAGTATAAACTTTTTCTTAGACAGTAATGGTGGTGACTCAGGTCAGGCATTTAGAATTTTTAACAATGCTAATCCGGATAGTCCACCTTTAGAAGTAACTTATATTTTTAAGGTTGACGAAAGTGGTGATACTTACATAGGCAATGACTTGATTTTAAATCAAGGTTCTATTGTATTTGAAGGCGCAACTGCTAATACTTTTGAAACAACTCTACAACCTGAAGATCCAACAGCAGATAGACAAATAATACTTCCTGATGTAAGTGGTACAATATTAACAACAGGAAATTCAAACGCTCCAGCGACTACTACATCAATATTAGATGCAGACTTTGTTCTAGTTGATAATAGTGGCACAATGAAAAAAATGTCACCTTCTGATTTAGTTTCAAATGCGACTTCATTAGGAATTCACAGTGATCAAATAGTACTGCCAAGCGGTACAACCGATCCGACACAAAACCTAACTGCTGGTGGTATGTATTTTAATTCTTCTTCATCAATGACAAGAGTATATAATGGTTCTTCTTGGAATGACATGAGTGTTGACCTAAGTCCATTTGGCAGTCTTTTAACAACTTCTATGCCACACAGCGGAGTAAATGTCAGTGAAGCAGGCATTAGAACAGAAACGGCAAGTTTCACAGGTGCAACAGATAATGGACCTAACAACCTTGGTGTTGGTTTTGGTTGGCATGATGGACACGAAGGATCACCTGCTGACTGGCCGGCCTATATAGCAGTTTATATTGGCAATCAGTATCCTGGTGGAAAGCCAGTAAACAAACTGAGATTTTGTATTCACGGCAACAGTTTTGGAAATTTTGAATTGCAAGGTTCTAATGATGCAAACACAAGTGGCACATTTTATAATACAGGCAACTGGACCAGTATTCCATTTCAGCCTACAGGCAGTTATTACTCCAATCAAAACGGCGGGGGTAGTGGTAGTGGTATAAGTGAGGCTTCAGTGCTTACATTCTTATACACCAATAGCACTCCATATACACACTATAGAGTTTGGTTCAAGGACAGTAGTACAAATGGCAGTAGTGGAAACTATACTGGTTGGGCATGTTACGGTTGGGAAATGAGTAGGGTATAATTATGGCAATTTCATATTCATGGAAAAATATTGAACTTAAAGCATACAAAAATATGTATGAACAAACAGATGTTGTGTTTATGATAGATGCAGATCTAGAAGCAACAGAAAACAATATAACTAAAGTTAAACCAGTTTCAGTTGGTGTACAGTATAACAGTGAAGGCGACTTTATTGCAATAGACAGTGTCACAAAAGACAACGCAATTTCTTGGCTAGAATCTAATTTAGGCGATAATTTACAGAAATACAAAGATGAATTAGCCAGTCATTTTCAGTTCACAATTAGAAAAATAGAAGACTAATTTACTGCTACCTTTTCTCGCTATTTGATAAATACACATAGAGAGGTAATTAGTAATGCCAATTATTAGGGTTGACCCGTCAGTCACAATAGATAGAAAAGAAGTTGATTACAAGTATATCGATCGTGATTACAGTATTGGTACAAATGAACGTTTAGCAGTTGATACTTCTAATGGTCCAGTTGTACTAGCACTTCCCTCTGCACCTAGTCAAGGTGACACAGTATCTGTTGCAGATGCAGGCGGAGACAAGAAAACTAATAATATTTTGATACGTGGTAATGGAAACGATATTATACAATCTGGCACTACTGATGCAAGTTTTAACACAAATAACAAAGAAATCCGTTTTGTATGGAACGGAAGTTTTTGGGCAATGGTTGATTAAGGAGTAGGAAATGGCAGTACAAACTATAGTTAGTACAGGTGCAACAACATATCAAATGCAGAGTCAATTCTCTGGAGCACCAATTATTATAACTGTTGATAATGTAACACAAGTTGAAACATTAAACTATACAAGATACGGCAACGACCTTACTTTTTTAACCGTTCCAAATGCTGGACAAGTTATTGCAATTCAAGATCAAGCAGGAGTTCAAGGGGAACCACTCAGTAGTTTTATTGCTGTTGACGGTGGAACAGTTCAAGGCACAGGTGGTGGCGGAGGAATAAGTGCTGAATTTGCCATGCATGCCTTAAATAGAGATGCTGATGGAAAATTAACTTATTCTAAAGTAAAATGGGACTCAAATGAATCCATTGAATTTGCTAATGGAGAAGGTATTTTTGTGAACGGTTTAGAACATTTGCTTGATAGCAAATTAGATGATGGTACACCGATGAACGCGGTGCAAAGTGGATATGTTGAACCTAGTAGGGAATCTTGGCAGACAAATAGTGTGCATAGAAAGTATGAACAACAGCGTTTTGATAATAATAAGTTATTTTATTACATAAACAGCAGGGGATACCTTGTAGCACGTTATAATAGAGACTATACACATACAGGTCCGGCATAAATACAATATAATAACACTGAGGCGGAGCAAAAATGGTAGATTTTGTATTAGGCAGATTAAAGTTTACATTCCTAGGTGAATGGCAAACTGCATATGACTACATCAAGGACGACATCGTAAGATACGGTGGTAATGCCTTTGCATGTATTGATAATCACACAAGTTCAGCAGATTTTTACACTGACAGTTCAAAATGGAGTAAAATTACTGCTGGTACAGACTTTAAAGGTGAGTGGGCAACAGCAACACTTTACAAAGTAGACGACATTGTTAAATGGGGAGGTATTACATATGTTTGTAATACAGGACACACTTCACAAACAAGTTTGTATGACGACGAAAGCAAATGGACACAATATAACAGCGGATTTGATTGGAAAGGTAACTACTCAGGTGGTACTGAATATAAAAACAATGACGTTGTAAAATATGGTGCCAGTACTTACATTTGTGTTGAAGACCACACTGCTCCATCGGAACTTGACACAACTAAATGGAATACTTTTGCCTCAGGACTAGAATTTGAAGACAGTTGGAATAGCACAACTCAATACCAAACTGGTGATATTGTAACATATGGTGGTTATAACTATGTTGCCGCAAGAGCAAACATCAATGTTATTCCTTATAACAATACAACAGATTGGGAAATTTTAAGCACAGGTTTTAAAGCAAGAGGTTACTACGACAATGCAACTGCATATTCTCCAGGTGATCTTGTAAGATTTGGTGGACATAGTTATACTGCAAAAGTTGACACTACCGGAAATAAACCAACAGCAAACAATCCAGATACATATTGGGAATTAGTTACAGAAGGTTTCCGTTGGGGAGACACATGGACAGACGCAACTGAATATGCTCCAGGTGATGCAATTAACTTTGGTTCAAGTGCATACAGAGCCAAAGTATTACATACTTCTAACACTGTAGATAATAGACCAGATTTAGACACAACAGGGCAATATTGGGATCTAATTGCAGAAGGTGATTCAAACTTTGTTCTAACAGCACAAGGTGATATCTTAACTAGAAATGCAACACAAAATGTAAGATTACCAATTGGTACAGAAGGTACAGTTTTACGTTCTAATGGAACAGATGTTGAGTGGGCATACGCAGGCGGAACAGTACTAGATAATATTTGGTATGTTGCTCCTAATGGAACTGATGATACAGCACCAGGTAGAGGACAGTCCCCTGATAGAGCATACGGAAGTATTGCATATGCTTGTTCACAAACTTCTAGTGTAACAGGTAACAAAACAATTTTTGTAAAAACAGGAACTTATCAAGAACAACTTCCAATAGTTGTTCCTGCAAACACAGCCTTGATAGGCGATGAAATGCGTTCAGTAAGAGTTCAGCCAGCCGCTGGATTAAGTAACGACGGTGTTACACCAAACAACGAAACAACTATGTTTTTAATGAACAACGCCACGACTATCAGAGGAATGAGTTTCCAAAATATGATAGGATCATTATCGGCTCCAGACGCAAACGGAATTTCAAGACCACAGGGTGGAGTTGTAATTAGTTTAGATCCAAATGGATCTATCACAACACAATCACCATATGTACAAAACTGTTCAAGTTTTGGAGATGGATGTGTAGGTATTAAAGTTGACGGTGGTTTACAAACTGGTGGATATCATTCAATACTAGCAAACGATTTTACACAAATTATATCAGATGGTATTGGTGTTTGGGTAACAAACGGTGGTAGATCAGAGATTGTATCAGTGTTTACATACTATTGTTACATAGGTTATCTAGCAGAAGATGGCGGAACAATTAGAGCATTAAATTCAAACAACTCATATGGTGAATATGGATCAATGTCAATTGGTGTTGATGCTAATGAAACTCCTTATAATGCAAACGTTAACAACAGAAATAATGAAGCACAAATTGGCAGAGTACTTGTTGGTGATAAAAAAGCAATAAGAGTAGAATTTGAATATGCTGGTGAAAATTACACTACTGGTGCAATAGCAATTAGTGGTGCAGGCGCAGGCGCGGCTGTAACCCCAGTATTTTCAGATGGTGCAGTAAAACATATTGATGTAACTTCTGCAGGTGATAATTATCTGTTTACTACATCAAATGCACAAGGCGGAAATACAACAAGTGTTGTACTTGCATTAAGTGAGCCTAACACAGATGATTACTATAATGGTATGAGAATTACTATTATTGATGGTACTGGTTATGGACAAACAGGTATTATTGATGATTACACAGGTGCCACAAGAACTGCAACAATTATTAACGAAGCAGGCAATCCAGGGTTTGATACATTTGGTGTTAATGGTGGAAATGCTGTTGAGGCGGCATTAGATACTTCTACAAAATATGAAATTGAACCAAGAGTACAATTGACTGGTGGTGGTTCACCTACTAGAACTGCACTTGCTAGAGCAAAAGTAAACTCTAGTAAAATAGAAAAGATTTTAATATTAGATGGCGGAGAAGGTTATTCAAGTGCTCCGTCAGTTACAATTACAGATCCAAATGCAACTGTAACAGCAAACTTAACATCATTTATAGGTGATGGTGTAATAAGTCAAGCCACAATAACAAATGGTGGTGGAAACTATGTACAAAATACTACATCAGGTACAGTAACTGGTGATGGTTATGCAGATATTTTACAGGTTGGTAATTCGATGGTAGTTTCATCTTTACCACAAGAACCAAAAGGCGGAACAATACTACAATTTGCTAGTGATACAACAACAAGTTATATTGTTTCAAGTGTCATAGGATATGATTCTGTATCACAAACTGCACAACTTATAATTTCACCTACTATAGCAAAAGCAGTGGCTCCACCGCATGGCGATACAATTACATTTAGAGAAAAATATTCAAGTTGTCGTGTAACAGGACATGATTTCCTAGATATTGGTACAGGTGGTTTTGGTGATACAAATTATCCAGGTGCACCTGCTCAAACACCAAATCAAGATCTAGAAGTAAAAGAATTTGATAGAGGTAGAGTGTTCTTTACATCCACTGACCAAGATGGTAACTTTAGAGTTGGTGGCTTGTTCCAAGTAGAACAAGCAACAGGTAAAGCAACATTGAATGCTGATGCTTTTGACTTATCAGGTCTACAAGAACTGTCATTAGGTAGTGTTGCACTAGGTTCATTTGGAGCAACTATTTCAGAATTTAGTACTGATGGTACTTTTCAAGGTAACAGCGACAATGTTCTTGTTACAGAAAAAGCAATTAAAACATATGTTGACACACAACTAGGTGGTGGTGAAAACAATCTTGCTGTTAACGAGTTGGCAGTAGCAAACATTCAACTTGCTACAAACCAAATTGTTTCAACAGGTGTTGGAGACATTAATTTACATCTTGCAACACAAGGCAATGGCATAATTAATTTAGATGCACAAACGCAGATTTCAACTGTACCTACAGTAGATAATGATGTTGTTAATAAAGCATACGCAGACAGCGTTGTTATGCCAGCAGTACAAATGATTAAGAACGTTAACGGAGTGTTGACATACGTTGAAGCAACTACCTACAATGCACCATCTCAGACAACAGATACAACAGATGCAGAAGATTTCTTTTTTGAAACAGAAGGTGTGTCGATGAGTATAAATGAAACTAACGGACACTTGTTAATTACAGTATAGATGAGGAAAAACAATGGCGGTAACAAATACAATAATTGGTAATTTACATTTTAACCTAAAAGGCGAATATGATGCCAGCGTAGGTTACATTATAGATGATGTAGTTACATATAGAAATGCAGACTATGTTTGTATTCAAGCAACTTCTCCAGGTACACTTCCAAGCACTACAGCAAATTGGAAACTTTTTAGAGATTCATTCAAATACATGGGAGATTTTGACAATACAAATGGTAAACAATATTACAGGGGTGATATTGTAAAAACACAAGTGCCAATTGACAATCAGAATGCAAACTTTGATCAGGATATTACCGCTACTGCTTATTATGTTGCAAAAGAAGATTTGACAGTTGATCACACAGGTGGTACTATTAATGGTAATCCGTGGTGGAACGCAGGTGGATCTCATGCAACCAACAATAAGTGGGAAAAAATTGGTGCGTCTGAAGACTTTACCGATGAAACATTAAGTAATTTTAAAGCAACTACGCAGGATGATCAAACGGCAGTGGTAACTGGACAAGAAAATGAATGTATATGGTTACCAAATTTCCGTGGCGGAATGATGAATGATAATTCTCTACACTATCGACTAGGAGACAATTATCAAATGTCACAAATGGTAGATCATCTGTCTTTTATTGATGGTAATGGTGCCGCAAAACACTGGGGTTCAAACAACGGATCGGGTTCACCGCATCAAGTAGGTAACGTGTTTGTTGCCAGTAGTGCAACTTTTCATCATTATGATTGGTGGAGAAGCACAGACAATGGTGGTACTGGTGTTCACACAACACCAGATGGAAAGATACCAAAAGTCATACAAATTGTACAAGGATATAACACCATTATGTGGTTAATGAATTCAGGTGAATGTTATCATGCTGGATATGGTGGCCACGGGCAAAGCGGAGATGCATCAAATAGCACTAGAAATTATACAACTCGTTGCGGTGGCTCAATACAAAATGTTTATCTAGCAACTAATACCAGTGTTCATACACTTCGTGATGTAAGAATAAAAAGAGTTTTTATCAGTAACAACGGTGGATATGATAATGAGACACATAGTTGTTATGCACTTGACGAAAATGGAGGATTATGGAGTTGGGGGTACAATGGTTATGGTCAATTAGGACACGGAGATACCAGTAACCGTAATCAGCCAACACTTATTTCTCAAAGTAGTTTTGGTAATCATCCAATAGTAGCATTTTGGACTGGTGGAACACAATACGGTATGTGTTTTGCTCTTAATGATCAAGATGAACTTTTTGTTTGGGGATACAACGGATATGGACAACTAGGTTTAGGCAATACTAGTCAACAAAACTCACCTCAACAGATTACTGCAACTGATTTTACAGATGCAGGTGCTGGAAAAATTATAAAATTACAAACTGCAGAATATGGTTCTTATTCTTGTGCCGCTCTGTTAACTGACAAAGGTGACATTTACACAACTGGATACAATAGTTATAGTTGGAACATGTCAGGAAATTCAAATCAACAAAACGCATGGACAAAAGCGGCTAATGGTCCTGGTTCTCAAGGTGAAGCAACAAATATATGGTTCACTGGTAATGGGCAGTATCAGACATTTTGGGTATACGATGGAGCAAATGACAAATTACTTTGCATTGGTAACAACAACAATTATCAGTTAGGGATTGGTAATGCAACCAATCAAACCAGTTTACAAACTCCACAAGTAAGCATACATGGTTCAACAACGGAAATTAAAAATGTTAAAGAAGTACTTGGATGCTCTCAATCAAACACACATAATACTTTTGTATTGACAACAGACGGAAATGTTTTTGTAACAGGACAAAACTCATATGGTTGTACTGGATTTGGGTACAGTTCAAGTTATGTAAACGATCAAAATTGGAGCAATGGTATTGAAGCAAATGCTGATGGATATTTCCAGTTACCAAGTTTACCAAGTACATTAATTGGTCAGGTAGATCAGATAATGCCAACAGGATATAGTACAAGTGTATACTGGGGATGTTTATGGAAATCATATGACAGAAGAATATTTTACAGTGGATACGCCGCGTCCGGTATGACACACCACTTTGGTGATTATAGGAACTCCGGTAGTGGAGATTATGCTAACAGAACACCAGAACCAATTGTGATAGGATAAATATTTAAGAAGGTATAAAAAATGGCAACAATAGATTTAGGCAAAGTAAAATTTAATTTTGTTGGAGATTGGAGCAACTCCGGTACATATGTTGTAGGTGATGTTGTACAACATGCAAATGGTATGTGGATTTGCAAAAAACCTATTATAGGTGATAGCACTGATTCATATGCTCCAGGATTTCTAAACAAAGGTTACAAAGACCTTAAAACAGTAGAATATGATCAAAGACAGTCTATAGAGCAATATGACAATGACATGGGATCAGATGTACAGTTTAGCAGAGGCAACGAAAAAACTTTTGAAGATAGTTGGAATGTAAAAGTTGCTGATGATGGTTCAGGAACCCAAAATGTTTATTTTATAGATGGTCATAAAGTTCAGAATATAACTTTAACAAGTGGTTATACCTACAGATTTTATCAACAAGATCCTACTAATTACAATCATCCGCTTGGTATTAGCACTACACAAGATGGCACTCACGGTGGTGGTACACAATTAGCAGACGTAAAATATTTTAGAAGTATCAACAACAATTCGTTTAACGTAGATGATTCCGAAGTAACTTGGAGTGCATATCAAACAGCAATACAAACATCGTTGGCAGTGTTCAATGAAAAACAAAATTATTTAGAATTCACACCAGATAATACAAATACTACATTGTATTTTTATTGTGCTCAACATACTGGCATGTACAGTACAAGTACAATTACAGTCAACCCAGGATGGTCAGGTTATCAATATTGGGATAATATTTCTCACTCAATCAATTACAGAGGAAATTGGGATTCAAGTACACAATATTATTTCAATGACCTTGTTAGTTACAATGGTGCTATGTTTAAAGCACTGAAAGATAGTAAAGAAGATAAACCAACACAAGCACTGGCTGTTACTGCAAAAAATGAATCTGCACAAACTGGTGGTACTAAAAACGGTTGGAAAAATAATTGGCAAATGATATTACAAGGACCAGGAAGTTTACCAAGAGGGGCTGGTGTATGGGGACCAAACATGGGTCCTATGGATTGGCCTTACGCTCCTGTCAATAGAACTTTTAATACTGTGTATAGAAACAAATATATGATTACTAACGATGGTGAAGCAAAATCTATCAGTAACGGTACAAATGGAGCAGGATGGAATAATAGTTACCAGAGATGTTATATGTCAGAATGTAATGTTCAACCAACACATGGCGCAACGCAGTCTGATACATGGAATATTGAAAAAGGAATGGCTAGTCAGAACGGTAACAGTAGAAGTAAAAATAGAAACAGAAGTATTGATCAAAGAACACCAAAATGGAAGCAGATTGAATACAATTACGGATCATCATTTCACTTAGATGAAACAGGAAATGTTTATACTCTAGGGTATGGTGGACATGGACAAAATGCTGGTGACTTTGGTTCTGAAGGATATCCGCATTGGATACAAATGCCAGAAGATAAAAAAATTATTAAAATTGCAATGAACAGTGAAAATGAGGACTCAACTCACACAAAGATGGCACTGACAGAAGACGGTCATGTTGTAGTGTGGGGATATAATGGTTATGGTCAATGTGCAACAAGTTATGATGGTCAAAGCCAAAGTAATGTTTACATGATTTCAAAAGAATATTTTGATGGCAAGAGAGTTATTGATATTGCTATTACTGGTGACTCTGAATCAACTGTTTTTGCTAGAACATCAGATGATCAAATTTACGGTTGGGGATACAATGCGTCTGGAGTTTTAGGACAAAACAACACTACACATTATTTTAGACCAGTGCTGATTCCAGGTTGGAATCCAGCGACTAACGGTGGATTAAGACAATGGCATGTAAGTGGTAGTAATGGCAGTATAGCGGCTTATATACTTGATGGCAATGGCTACATGTGGCACAGTGGTTACAATGGTTATGGTAATGCAGGTGGCACAGATACAACCAACCATCAAGGTGGTTGGGTAAAATCTACTGCTAATCCAGGAGGTAATATTGTTGATATTTGGCCACTTTGGTGGAATGGCTACAATACTACATGGATGAGAGATGACAGTGGTAACACATGGACCTGTGGTTACGGAGGAAATTATTATATTAATGGTACAGGTACTAATAGTACTGTATATCCTCCAACTCAATTAGATAAAGTTAAGAATTTAAAACATGTAATTGTATTTGGGACATATAGTAGCACTGGTATGGTAATGTTTTTACAAGACGATGGTAAACTCCTTTCTACGGGATACAACAACTATTACAGTACTGCACACCCAATTTGGGGGAACAGTAATGGAGAAGATGGAACTTATAAACCATATCATTGTTATATACCTGCAGGCACAAAAATTAAATGGTTTTGGCTAGATGGAATGTACCAAAGTACAAACTATTTTGGACCACAAGCAATGTGTATTACAGAAAGTGGCACATTGCACCATTGGGGATTTAGCGGTTATTCAACAAATGGCACA
>MDTA01139293.1_pt1 | contig 17849 bp, 18 predicted proteins | sample 811151 | NCBI WGS metagenome assembly MDTA01 (sample SAMN05326648, study PRJNA326480) | marine metagenome | isolation source: seawater | place: Indian Ocean: South | collected 2010
ACGTTGACCGTGTACTCGGCGTGCCCAACGCAAAGTGATCGCGCGCTGACGCGCGCTGTTCGCGTAGGGTTTTCGCGTGGCGGAACGCCGACGAACCTCAACCTCTGATTTCGGCGCTGGCCGCCGAGAATCTCACGATGCGTCAGGGTTTTATGCTCGGTTTGAAGCTCCCGTGGTCAGCGACGACGAGACGATTGCTGGCCCGACCTCGCATACCGAACTCCTTATCTGCGGTGATGCTCGTGATCTTTCGATGGTGGAGTCGGCCTCGGTTGCGTTAGTCGTGACTTCGCCACCATATTTTGCGGGCAAGCAATATGAAAACGAGTTAGAGCGAGATGGCATTCCCGCGTCGTATCTCGAATACCTCGACATGTTGACCGATGTGTTCGCGGAATGCGTTCGGGTGCTTGAGCCAGGTGGCCGCATCGCAGTAAACGTTGCAAACCTAGGGCGCCGCCCGTATCGGAGTCTCTCCGCCGACGTGATCACCATTCTTCAAGATCGCCTCGGGTTGCTGTTGCGGGGCGAGGTGGTGTGGCGCAAAGGTGCTGGAGCAAGCGGGTCATGTGCGTGGGGGTCTTTTCGCCAGCCGTCAAATCCGGTGTTGCGAGACCTCACCGAACGAGTGGTCATCGCATCGAAGGGGCGCTTCCAGAGGGCGGTGAGTCGCTCGGCACGCAAGCGCAGTGGCTTGCCGCATGAGTCGACAATTAGCACCGAAGATTTCATGACGAATACCCTTGACGTTTGGACCCTGCCCACAGAAAGCGCAAAGCGCATCGGCCACCCTGCACCGTTTCCCGTCGAACTTCCTTCACGAATAATCGAGCTCTACACGTATCGTGGTGACGTGGTTCTCGACCCGTTTATGGGGTCAGGGTCAACCCTTGTTGCCGCAAAACAGTTGGGTCGGCAATTCATTGGTGTTGATCTTGATGACGATTACGTCGCTCTCGCTCGTCAGCGTGTTGCAGATGAAGGTGACGAGGTTGACCTTGCTGTCGATGGTCGCTCAGGACGCGACATCGTTGACGACACTTTTCGTGTAGCTGGCTTTGGCGAGATCATCGAGCGGCGAGTCCCAGGCACCGGCCTCAGCGTGATGTCGGCAACCTGCGATGGTGAACATGTCGTGGTTGAGCAGGGTGGGCCGTTTAGTCGTGAGCGAGCGGGCCTGCTGAACGGTGAGGCATTGTGGCGGTTGCTTGGGCGGGCCGCCGTGATCTCGGGCGCTGGAGAACGCGTGATCGTGGTCACTGCGGCGCTTCCCTCTCCGAAATCAGAAAGCGATCTCGCATTGCGAGCAGTTGGGCCTCGGGTTCTATTCGATGTGATCGATATTCACGATGCCGCAGCGCGTGAGCGCCTCAAAGCGTATGGCAGCGGTCAGCACACACCAGTAGAGGGTTTTTGGACCGCCGAACAGATCGCAACATACTGATACAGCAGCGCGTGAGATCGACTTCGTCGGTCAACCCACTGAGTTGTTGAGCTTCGATGAGGCCACCACCCGCAATTGGATCGACTGACAACGCACGTGCTGCTGATGTCTGAAGTTGGTTGCCGTCACAAGTCTTTTGACATCCACACCGAGTCATCTTCAACGAAACCAAGGCGGGCGTAGAGCGAGCGCGCACGAACATTCGGGCGTTCAGTTTCGAGAAAGATCCGGCGAACACCAAGCTCGGCACAGCGATCTTCAGCGGCGGCGATGAGCTGCCGTCCGATTCCTTCGCCCCGTTGTTGAATAAAGATTTCATCGAGGATGTAATCAGCGCCTCCGACTTCGAGTGACCAGCCAGTGGAAACGGCCGCATATCCAATAGGCGAGTCATGTTCATCACACGCGATGAGAATGAAGCCGTTCTCGTCGCTGTCGAGAAGCCCGGCGAGCCCACTGCGAATCATGGGTTCGTTCACTTCACGGCTATCGGCCGCGCAGTAGTCGATGCACAACGGAATGATGCGTTCAAGATCAGACAGGGTTGCTCGACGAATCGTGACGCTCTCCACAAGATGAGATTATGGGTCAATCGAACCGGCAACAAGCACAAAGAGATCGTCACCAGTGTCGAGCGCACGAACACTCGCTGGGCTTGCGCCGCCAATCGCTGCTGCTAGGTCGTCGACGTCGACGATGACAGGACCGGTGTCGCTCGACAGCACGACCGCTGTTGCATCCGGTGCAAGAGCGAGAGCCCGCCGACCGGCGAGAGTCACCATTTCGAACTCTCCGACGAGCACACCAGACCGGTCAGATGAGCGAACCCCGGTGACTAAACAGCCGTCATCACTGCGCGACATACCGGTAATGCCGGTGACTACGTTGAGCTCCCGACCCGTGAGCAGACTGACGAGGCGGCTTACTCCATCTGCGTGCACGACGGCGCAGCGACTCAGCATCGTGAGCGGTTCCTCGCTGATCGGGGCATTCGCAGACCAACGACCACGAATGCCACCAGAAAGATCGACGACATAGGCGGTGTGATCAGAGCGCACCCAAAGACGACTTCCTCCACCAACGGTGGCGATGGTGTTCACTGTTTCGCCGTCGGGCAGTTCGAGTCCTCCAAGATCTTTGAGGTCGTTAGAGGTGCGAGTGACACGCATGATGCGCCCCTCTTTGGTAACGAACACAAATCGCTCGCCATCGGCCGTGATGGCACCACCTCGTACCGCTGGGGTGCTGATCGTTCTGATGCGATCTCCGTTGGGGTCAAACAGTCCGATTTCGGCCCGGTCACCTACAGTTTGGCTGGTCACCACCAACTGAGGATGGACGGCGAGTGCAAGGTCGGGCAGATACACGGGCGTCGTTGATGACGGGGTGACGAGCACGGTTTGAAAGTTGACGGTGTCAGCGATAGCGAACAGTGTTCCCGCAGAATCGTGACGGATGTCGGTAGGGAAGTACCGAGGATTCGGTTCATCGGTTAACACTCCAAGGTCCATCACGACGGGTCGGAGTCCAGCGACATCGGTGACGATGGCGAGGTTGCCACCACTGTCGTCACCGATCACGACGCTGAGATCATTTGCTGTTGGCAAGGCACTCACTCGATGTCCTTGCGGAATATCCAGCATCGTCGGCAATAAATCGAATGGCTCGACAATCACTTGATTCGGAAGCACCACCGCCACTGCACCCCCGCCATCAAGCACGGCGGATACACGTGGGCCGTGATTGGTTGTTGCGGCGACAGCGAGATCGCCGTACCGAAGTGTGAGATCGCCGGTCACCCTGTCTGCGGTAACGATCGAGGTCCAACTCACTGGGTCGGGAACAACGTCTCGTTCACGTTCAATCCACTGAACGCCGCCAACAACGATTGCGCCGAGCATCGCAACCGCAATCACTGTCCCCAGCATTTTGCCGGCATTCGGGTTGTGCCGATGTTCTTCTCGGGTGTCGTCTTCTGAAGCTCGAAACACCGCTGGGTCATCGGGGTCGGCATCATCAACGTCGTCAACGGCATCTGTGGGGTGCGATGAAAAACGACGAAGCACCTCTTGAGCGTACGTGCCCCGTAGGGTGAACTCCTGTGACGTGGTGGGAAATGTTGTTGTTGGCTGGTGGCGGCGTGATCGCAGGCATCATCAACACCGTCGCCGGTGGGGGATCCATGTTGACGGTTCCGCTACTGGTGCTCGCGGGAGTTCCGGGCAACAGTGCAAACGGGTCGAATCGTCTCGGCATCCTTACCTCGACAGCATCTGCAACAGTGGCCTTTCGTCGTCTTGGGGTCGACGGCCTCTCCAAGGTGATTCCAGTGCTGGCGCCAACGCTCGTTGGCTCACTGATCGGTTCGTTGACGATTAGTCGCCTTCCTGACCGGGCATTCGAGATTGTGTTTGGCGTATTGATGATTCCCCTCATCGTGCTCACCGTGCGAAAACCAACGGCGCATGACGGCCTTGAACCGTGGCCTACATGGTTAACCGTGGTCATCTTTGGATTGATTGGTGCGTTCGGTGGCGCATTTCAGGCCGGGATCGGTCTGGTGTTACTCGTAGCTCTCACGCGAGCAGGGTTCGATCTTGTGACAGCGAACAGCGTGAAGATGGTGGTGTCGTTGACGGTGACCGTCATCGCCCTTCCAGTGTTTTTGTTGTCGGGAAATATCGTGTGGCTCCCAGCCATTGTTCTTGCCGCCGGGTTCTTTGTTGGTGGCTGGTGCGGGGCTCAGGTTGCGGTCAAAGGTGGCGAGAAATTGATCCGGATTGCGATGGTGATTGCCGCTATCGGGTTGTCTGGGCACCTCATTGGGCTCTACTGAGTTCGGTACATTTCAATGATGGACTTCATCTGCCCCCGATGTGAAATGTCGGTGACTTCAGAGTTCTACGGGCCGTGCGAATCGTGTCGAGCTGCGCTTCGTGCAAAGTATGCTGCCGAACGCACCGATGTTTATGTCGCCGAGTATGAGCCGAAGATGAACGTCACCCCGAACGCCGTTGCGTTGAAAGACGACTGAGTGCACAGACCGCTCTTTCGTTCTGGCCGATAGTCTTTTCGAGAGCCAGGGGACGTAGCTCAGTTGGCTAGAGCACCTGCTTTGCAAGCAGGGGGTCGTGGGTTCGATTCCCATCGTCTCCACTGAATGGTGCTCCATTCATGGAAAGATGTGCGTGGCGGCCTCCAGTGAGAGCCCCGCAGCGAGTAAGTTCTGGGCAAGTCAGCCGAGGAGATCTTTGGCGACATCGATCCAGAAGTTCGTTGACAACTCGAGACTTTCGACATCGACTCGTTCGTCGTTCCCATGGAATCGTGTACTGAAGTCCCCGGGTGACACCGATGGGCTGAACAACCCTGCGCCATACGCAATCGACCCCATGTTGCGGTACACCCGGGCGTCGGTGAATCCGACAACGAGTTGTGGCGTAATCGACATACCAGGAAATGGTTTTCCGACCGCACGTTGAATCGAATCCCAGAGTGGGGTGTCGGTGGGCGACAAGCTCGCTGGGTCATTCATAATGATCTCGACGTCGACGGCGTCATAGAGATCTCCAAGAGCGGCCTGAAGGTGTGCATCGACCTCGTCGGTGTAATCTCCGGGCATCGTGCGAACATCGATGTTGAGATCGATGGAATCAGGGATGACGTTCGTCTTCATGATGTGATCGGCGGCAACGACGTTTGGGCTCATTGTCGTATGACAACAACTCCATAGATGAGCAGCGGCGCCACGATGCGGAAACGACTCGAGATAGTCATCAATTTTGTTGGGGTCCAACATAATCGCTTTGGTCTCATCGTCGATATCCATGTTGGCGACTTGGGTTCCCCAGTGTTCGTGAAAACGTGCTGGGGGGCGATAGTCAGCAATGCGTTGAACGACCGCTGCTGCTCGAACGAGAGCGTTATCGCTTCTAAATGGAGTCGACCCATGACCTGGCGTTCCGTGCACGCGTACGCGTCGCCACGCAACCCCTTTTTCTCCAACGTTCATTGAAACGGAAGGTGAGTGAGTGGGGCCGTCGTGAAGCCCTCCATTTTCGGTGAGCACGTAGTCAGCGCGGATGGCATCAGGGTAATTATCAGCCATCCATTGGGCACCGTATGCCGACCCTGACTCTTCGTCAGCAACGCCGAAGTAGATGAGGTCTCCTTTTGGACGGAAACCAGAGATCGCAAGATGCCGAAACGCAACCGCCATCGACGAGGTGAGGTTTAACATGTCAACTGCACCCCGGCCCCAAATCTCGCCGTCAACGAGTTCGCCACCAAACGGGTCACGACTCCAGCCGTCGGGGTTCACCGGCACCACATCGGTATGCCCCATTAGGCAGAGACTCGGAGCAGCTGGGTCGCTGCCTTCGATGCGGGCAACCATCGATCGCCGGCCGGGGGCCGCGTCGTAGACCTCGACATCGAGACCCGCCCCTTCGATGAAATTCACCAACGTGTCAGCGTTACGTTCTTCTTGCCCTGATTCTGCAGTGCCGTCGTTGACGCACTGGTTACGAATCATCGTTTGCAATAACTCAACGGTCTCGTTCGTTAACTGTTCCATGTCGCCCCCCCTCCACAGACGGTAATAGACCGGTGCCGCCTCGTTGGCTACGGCGCAATGCATGTGATAATGGATTCGTGGACTTCCGGCCAAATGATGACCATGCCGCAATCATCGAAGGCGTTGATCGCGTGTGCTCAGACTTCGATGACGAGTACTGGACAACGTGCGATACAGAACACACATTCCCGTGGGAGTTCTACGAGGCGATGGCCGCCGGCGGATGGGTTGGCATCTGCATTCCTGAAGAGTTCGGAGGCGGGGGCTGTGGTATCACCGAGGGAGCGCTAGTTCTCAACCGGGTAGCTGCGTCCGGAGCTGGAATGAACGGCTCGACCGCCCTCCATCTCACCATGTTTGGGCTCAACCCTGTCGTGAAGTTCGGTAATGATGAGTTGAAATCGACCTACCTCCCTCGAGCCGCCACCGGAAACCTTCATGTTGCGTTTGGTGTTACCGAGCCTGATGCGGGCACCGACACCAGCCGAATCTCTACACGGGCGGTCGACGATGGCATGGGCGGGTTCGTGGTTTCGGGTCGAAAGATCTGGACGTCGAAAGCGCTCGAAAGCGAAGTTGTGCTGTTGCTCGCTCGCACCGACGATGTTCCCGAGGGAGCGACGGGGTCGGCGCGTTTCGGCGGGCTCAGTTTGTTCCTCGCAGAACTCGATCCGAATTACGTCGACATTCGACCGATTCCGAAGTTGGGGCGAAATGCAGTCGCCTCGTGCGAGGTGGCCTACGACGAACTTCCAGTCGAGGGTTGGCGCCTTGTCGGCGAACGCGGCCGCGGTTTCCAACATATTCTTCATGGGCTTAACCCCGAGCGAATTTTGCTCGCAGCCATGTCGTGCGGCATCGGTGCGGTCGCATTGCAGCGGGCGGTGAACTACGCCGGCGAGCGAGTCGTGTTTGATCGTCCGATCGGAGCAAACCAGGCGATCTCTCACCCTCTCGCAGATGCTCACATTCATTTGCGGTCGGCGTATCTCACGATGATGGAAGCCGCTTGGCGATATGACAACGGTCTCGAATGTGGTGAGCACGCAAACTCAGCGAAATATCTTGCGGCCGATGCGGCGTTCACAGCTGCTGACCGGGCGGTGCAAACCCATGGTGGTCTTGGATACGCAACCGAATATCAGGTGGAGCGATTTTGGCGGGAGGCACGACTGCAACGTTTAGCGCCGGTGAGCCAAGAAATGTCGCTGAACTTCATTGCCCAGACGGTGCTCGGGCTTCCGCGAAGCTACTGACGCTGCTACGGGAAAATAACGGTGCGGTCTCCGATGAGGAGCACACGGTCTTCGGCCCACATTCTCACCGCTCTGGCAAGAACGAGACGTTCGGTATCCTGACCGAGTTCAACGATGTCAGCAGCCGTGTGACTGTGATTGACGCGAGCGACGTCCTGTTCGATGATCGGCCCCTCATCGAGTTGAGCGGTGACGAAGTGCGCGGTGGCGCCGACCAGTTTTACTCCCCGATGATGCGCTTGGTGGTAGGGCTTTGCGCCTTTGAAGCCAGGTAGTAGTGAGTGATGAATGTTGATTGCTCGTCCGTCAAGACGCTGGCACAGGTCGTCGGAAAGAATCTGCATGTAGCGCGCAAGTACGACGAGGTCGACGTTGTGCTCGTCGACGATCGACATGACTGCTGCTTCCTGCTCAGCTTTTGTGTCAGCGGTGACCGGCAGGTGGTGAAACGGAATGCCGTATCGCTCAGCGGTTTCAGCAACATCGGGATGGTTTGAGACAACTGCTGGAATATCGACTTGGAGAAGCCCGTTCCGCCACCGATACAGCAGGTCAACTAGGCAGTGATCAAACTTTGACACCATGATGAGTACGCGTGGCCGGTCACTTGCTTTGCGCACCCGCAGTTTCACGGGGCTCGCGTGACCGGCATCTAAGAGTCGCTGGCGAACAGCATCTGCGACGGTCGCAGAGTCGTCGGTCGGTGTTTCAACGACTGTCCGCAGACAAAATAATTGTGATCCAGGATCACCAAATTGGGCGTTCTCGGTGATGTTGCCGTCGACATCGAGGAGCCCAGCCGACACGGCATGGGCGATGCCTGGCTCGTCGGGGGCGATAAGCGTGAGGATGTGGCTGGTCGACATGGCCTCTTGAGTCTGCGCCGTCATGACCCGAATCACAAACGTGAGGGCGAGTAATGGTGGTGGTCGTGCGGGAATTCGCCACGTCGCCTATCGTTCGTGCTGTGAATCGTGTTGGGTACATGTTGTGCGCTGCAGGTGTCGTCATGCTGGCTGCTTGTGGCGGAGACGACGTCGACGTTGCCCCGACCACGACGGCTGTTGTTGTCACGACGGTGTCTCCGGTGGATGAAACAACGACGACGGTGTCGTCAACTGAGATTAGCGAGGCGGTCTTTGCAGCGATAAGCGATGGCTCCGCCGAGGCATTGGCGAGCGTTGTCGGAGTTGTGACACCTGGTTCCCCGGCTGACATTGCAGTGCGCCACCAGATCACAGTTGCCGAGCTGAGGGCGATCGCAGAAGACGAGATTGCTGCGATGCCGACTACGTCGACAACGGTTGAAGTGGGTAGCACAACGTCGACCATGACAGCACCTGAAACCACGAGCATGGTGGTGGAGGGATGTGAATCGACGAACACCTGCACGGTGTACGACACCCCGGTCTTTGACAATGAGGGTGGTTTGAGATCGTTTTCGGTGAACGGCGTCCCGCTCGAGCAGGCGGTGATCGGGCCCGGTCCGCTCTCCGTCGTTGAAACGGTGCAAGCAAGAGTTGTATCCGCATACCGGGCACCATCGGGTGTCACTGCCGTGTTGGTCTCGGTCACTGCGGCCGACGAGGCGCTGACGATCTTCGGTTTTGCAGCGATCCACCGACCGTTGACATCTGCGGACCTGCAGCCGGTGGAGACGCTCGGTTCGTGGGGTGCCGATCAGATCGCTGCCGGACAGTCAGGCGAGACGCTCCTCGTGTTTCCTAACACACCGCTCGACGGCGACGTTGTGCTCACGGTCGTGACCTCATCAAGTATCGACCTCGAACTTGAGCTTGCGCTCATCACGCCGTAGGGCACAGTCACGACACGTAGCGGTTACCCCATCGAGGGCACAGGAACCGGAGTGTCGGGTTGATCGATGACCTCAAGAGGTGTCGTCCGAATTGACACGCTCACCGTTCCTGGTAGGGCCTCTCCCAGCACATTCCGAAGCGTGTCAAGGCCGAGTGGCTGGCCCGCAGCAGCAAGATCAACGAGCACATTCCACCCACTCGACGACGAGCCGTTGACGGCGGTGGAGAGAACGCGAACATTGCTTCGCCGACCAACCCAGGCGTTGACGAGACGATCAACGCGATCGACTGGTGGTTCATTAGCGAGCGTCGGGTCAAACGACTGAATCCATCGAATGTCAAGCGTGACCGTCGCACCGATTGCGTCGGCAACGTTATTAGCGAGTTCGGGTGAACTCGGAGGAGCGGCCGGGCCGCTCACGACGACATCGACCTGCCCTTCTGTGACGGTGACCTCGAGCAATTCCAGCATGATGCCTTCACTGGTGATGTCAGCGAGCCAGTCGTTGAGCACGGCTGTTGCCACTTCGGTGGGGTCGGCAGCAGGCGGTGTTCCAGCTGAAGCAGAACCTTGTGCCCGAGCATCCCAGCGCACTGTGACCTCGGCGTCAGCGCCCAGCACCGGAACGAGGCGTGTGGCGAGAGCGTAGGCCTCTGGTGGTTCGTCGAGACCGGTGATTTCGACGGTGACGGCAGTACCGATGACGTCGAGTGTGGTGACCTCAAGATCTTTGTTGCCGAGCCACAATTCGACTTCGGTGAGGATGTCACTTTGTTGACGTGATGACGCCGCAGCGTTGAGCGAACGTGATGTGAGTGGAATTGCGATGGCAACCGTTGCGATAAAGATGCCGATGACGACGGCGGCCATTCGAGAATCTCTGAAGAAGAAGCGGGCGGTCGGAATGACGCCGGTGATGAGAAGGGTTGCGAGAGCGCTGAACGCAATGGCGAACAGGTTCGTTGCATACAGCAGGGCTGACCCTTCAGCGAGCACACCTTCACGGGCACCGATGAGAATTCCTGTTGCGGCGAGGGGTGGAACGAGGGCAACCGCAACGGCAACGCCGGGAAGGGTCGCAGAGACGTCTTCGTGAGCGACTGCATATGCACCAGCTGCGCCAGCTGCGATCGCAACGACAAGGTCACGAATGTCGGGGCTGGTGCGCCCGAGAATCTCACTACCGAGTTCAAGGCTCGGCAACAAGCGAGAGAGCACGATCGAATACACGAGTGACCACAGTGAGCCGATGCCAACAACAACTGCGGCCTGAATCGCTCGTCGGCCCAGCCCGAGACCGACAGCAGCCGAGAAACTCATGATCGGTGTCATCAGGGGTGCAATGAGCATTGCGCCGATCACGACTGCAACCGAGTTGGCTGCTAACCCCATGACGGCGATCGTCACGGAAAGGGTGAGCATCAAGAAAAACCTGACGAGCCATTTTTGGTCTTGATCGGGAATAAGCCGCTTGAGTACTTCGATGCGCTCGTCTCGATCGAAGCGCTCATCGTCAGCGAAGAGTCGCGAAAACTCGACAAGGGAGCGGTTGCGGCGACCTTCGTTCACGATGAGATGTTACGACGACTCGATGGGTGAGATGTTTCAACGCCCCATTGCGTAGAACTCTGCGTTTGGTGAAATTCCGGCAAAGTTCGCAAGGCGGTTGGAGAGAGCAAAGAAGGCGGTGATTGCGCCGATGTCCCAGATCTCGTCATCTGTGAAACCTTTGGCCCGCATGTCGTCGATCTCGTCGTCGGTGACGGTTGCTGAATCAGTCGCAACATGGAGGGCAAAGTTGACGATGTCACGTTCCCGCCGGCTGAGCGTCGCCTTTGCGGGGTTGATTGCAACCTGGTCGGCAATGAGCGGGTTTTTTGAGCGAATCCGCAGGATCGCTCCGTGAGCAATGACGCAGTACATGCATTCATTGACGGCAGAGGTGGCGACGACGATGAGTTCGCGTTCGGCTTTGGAGAGGCCCTCCGATTTGTCCATCAACGTGTCATGAAGTGCGAAGAAGGACCGAAATTCTTCTGGTCGGGCGGCAAGAGCAACGAAGACGTTGGGAACAAACCCTGACTTTTCTGACACTGATTCGATTATTTCCCTAACGTCATCAGGCATCTCATCGAGGGTTGGTACGTGGAATCGGCTGATGTCGCTATCGCTCATCTCAAGATGTTGGCAGATTTTGATCACGAAGTTGAAGGGCGACCGACAATTGCGAATGCGGCTGCGGCTGCGTTGCCAACGTTGAGCGAATCGACGTCGTCGTGAAGAGGTATTCGCACTTGTCGCTCAGCAATGTTCATCGTGGCATCGAGAAGGCCGGGACCTTCAGCGCCGAGCATGAGTGCAAGTCGAGGTGGCAGGTCGAGTTGCCAAATGTCGTCGGCGCTGTGGTGAGGCGTGAGGGCCCACGTTGTCCAGCCTGTGAGAAGGCCGTTGAGGTCATCGGCCGAGGTGAATCGCATCGTTGGCACGTGGAGCACTTCACCCATTGACACTCGCACGCTTCTCCGTGTGTACGGGTCGATGCAGCGTTCGTCGAGGACGAGGGCTTGCACGCCGAGAGCGTGTGCACTGCGGGCGATCGCACCAAGGTTCTCTGGGTCGTTGAGCCCTTCGAGCACTGCGATCTTGCTGAGGCCCGCCAAGACGTCGTTGCGTTGTGAGCCCGTGGGTATTGGTTTGCGGTCGGCGGCTGCGATGACGCCTCGATGAAGATCGAATCCGGTGACTGCGATCATTGTGTCGCGGTCGCAGGTGAAGAGCGGAGCGTTGACGTCGTGGGCTGCGTAGAGCTCTTGGAGACGTGGCGCCTTTTCGTGAAGTACAAGTGCAGATCGAATCTGATGGCCGCTCGTGAAGAGACGCTCAATGGCGACCGGACCTTCGCAGATGAAGAATTGGTCTCCCTCAAGCCTCCGGCGACCTGGGATATCGGTGAGATTACGGTAGTCGTGCAGACGTGGATCACCAGCGGTCGTCACCGCTTGTGGGGTGATGGTGCTCACTTCGCAATCGGAATGGCGTAGGTGCCTTGAGCTGTTGCGGTGATGCGGTCAGGTTCGTCATCCATCCAGACGCGAACGGTGCCAACGATCGACCGCCGGGTCATGATGTCAACATCAGCCCGCGCCCAGACGACCTTGCCGATGGCGGGGCGTAGAAATCTGATGGAAAGTTCGCTGGTGAGAGCCATCTGTTCAATTCGGCCGAGTGCCGTGAAGCAGGCGTACCACAGCACGGCATCAGCCGCACCAAATTGTGTTGGTCCTGACACGTATCCACCGGGCCGAATGTGCGCCTCATCGACCTCAAGGCGGCTGATCGCATAGTTGGCGCCAATTTCGTAACAGATGTGGCTCGCGCCAGGAAATGATGATTGGACAGCAGCGTTGATCGTGTCGACGGTTAGGGCAACAGGCTCGGTGGTCATTCCTTCAACCTAGATCGCGCCACACTGGAGATTATGGCTCGGCTCGACGCGCACCGGATCGCCGCATGGCGAGGCCTGCAATCGCGTGTCGCTGAAGTCGAGCGAACTATCGACGCTGCGTTGAGAGACGAGTGGGATATCCCGCTGAACTGGTTTGATGTCCTCGCCGGTTTACAACGCCTTGGCGGTTCGGCGCGTCCGACCGCAATTGCCGAAGAGGTTGGTCTTCCCTTGTCGAGTCTTACCAGACGACTTGATCGGCTGGAAGAAGACGGCTGGGTGACACGCCAACGGGTGACGCTTGACGGCGACCATCGAGCGATGCAGGTCGAGTTGACCACCCGCGGCCGAACCCTGTGGCGCGCAATGAACGTGACCTATCGGCGCGCCGTGCAGTCGGCGTTCGCTGAGCGCATGGATGACGACCTCATCGACGCCGTTCACATGGCAATAGAAATGATGACGCCAATTCCGGTCGTTGAAGAAGACCCATTTGACGACTACGCCTAGGCGTCGACGTACATCGACTCGATTTCGTCGGCGTATTTCGCGTGAACTCCACGGCGCTTCAACTTTGAGGTCGGTGTCAGCAGGTCGGAGTCAGGCATCCACTCTTCGCCAAGCAACACAAACTTCTTGATTTGCTCCACCTGAGCGAACTTTGTGTTGGCCTCGTCGACTCCGGCTTGCACCGCAGCGAGCACGTCGGGGTCGTTCGCAAGATCTTCAAGACTCGTGCCCTCTTTGCCATTTGCAGCAGCCCACACAGGTGCGGCTTCTGGATCGAGCACGAGCAATGCCGACACGAACTTACGGTTGTCACCAATTGCGCACGCTTGGCCAACAACGGGAATCATCTTAAGGGCAGCCTCAAGGTTTGCAGGGCTGATGTTCTTGCCACCGGAGGTGATGATGAGCTCTTTCTTACGATCGACGATCTTCAGGTAGCCCTCGTCATCGAGAGTTCCGATGTCGCCGGTGTGGAACCAGCCGTCGCCATCGAGCACTTCAGCGGTCTTCTCTGGGGCCTTGAGATACCCCTGGAAGATGTTGCCGCCGCGGGTCAGCACTTCGCCTTCGTCACTCAGTTTGATTTCCATGCCAGGGCAGATTTGTCCGACGAAGCCGGGCTTATTTGCTTTCGGGCTGAAGGTGAGAGGACCGGTTGTCTCTGAGAGGCCGTAGATCTCGGTGAGGTTGACGCCGATGGCGTTAAACCACTCGATGATCTCTGTGGGAATGGGGGCGGCGCCGGTGATCGCAATTTTCAACTCATCCATGCCGACGAGGGCACGCACTTGTGAGAATGCAACCGCATCGAGGAATTCCCAGGTGTCGCGTTGCTCTTGGGTGATGGTTCCAGCGCGCTCAGCCGCCTTGATTTCAAGGGCAGCGGCGACGCCGTCGTTGAAGGCCTTCTGTCGCTCAGGGTCAGCAGCAAGAGCTGCGTTGACGCCGGCGTAGACCTTCTCGAACACTCGTGGCACGCCGAAGAGCAGCGACGGATGCACTTCGCCGAGATATGCCGGCAAGAGGCTTGGGTCGGGACAGGTTGACACCTCACCACCGGTGACGAGTGCCTGATAGTGGCCAACGACGCGCTCAGCGATGTGAGCCATCGGCAGATATGAGATGACACGCCAATTTTCGATGTCATCTTCTTCGAGCGCTTCCACGACAACCGCAACGGCGTACATAATGTTGTACTGAGTGATCATCACACCTTTGGGCGGTCCGGTGGTTCCCGAGGTGTAGATGAGGGTGGCGAGATCATCAGGACTGGTGACCGCAGCAAGGGTGTCAAGGTCAGCTTCACCGTTCGCAAGAAGATCATCGACGAGGCGAACACCTCCAGGCAAACCGCCGACGGGTTCTTCGATAACGAAGATGTGCTCAACGAGTGGCAGCTGGTCACGCACTTCAAGCACTCGATCTAAGAAGCTGCTGTCTTCAACAATGATGACGCGTGCTTCAGCGTGTTCGGCGAGGAACTGCAGCTCTTCAGGAGATGACGAGTTGTAGATCGACACCGGTGTAGCGCGAACGAATTGGGCGCCGAGGTCAAGCCAGTGAAAATCAGGGCGGTTACGCATCATCAACATGACGCGCTCGCCGGGCTCTACGTCAAGCGCTTGCAAGCCAGCGGCGGTGCGGGCAGCCAACGACCGCACATCGGCATAGGTGTAGTTCTGCCAGGTCGTGTCGCCTGACCCGGGTGCTGATGTCATCGAGCGGAACAGCACCTTGTCTGCTCGGTTCGCAGCGTGTTCCAAAAACTTTTGGGGGACGGTGGTGTCTTTTGCGACGGCGTGCATCTCTTCGATGGTCATTCGTTGTGTTCCCATCGCAAGAGTCTGGCATCTCCGCAATGCGGATTCCACCAAAGCATTCCGAATTTGATGGGTTGCAGTCCGACTCTTCGTGACGCCGCCGGCTGCACCATGATGTGCCGATGACAACTGCAGTGATTGTTGACGCCATTCGCACCCCTCTTGGGCGAAGGAATGGCAAGTTGAAAGATTGGCATCCGGTTGATTTGGCTGCCGAGACCCTGAAGGCGTTGCAGGAACGCAATGACCTTGACCCTTCTGTTGTCGACGACGTGGTCATGGGTTGCGTGATGCAGGTCGGCGAGCAGGCGGCGAACGTTGCACGAAACGCAGTGCTTGCGGCTGGTTGGCCGGAGTCGGTTCCGGGTACCACGATCGATCGGCAGTGCGGGTCAAGCCAGCAGGCAGCGCACTTTGCTGCTCAAGGCGTGATCGCCGGCGCATATGACGTGGTCGTTGCGGCCGGCGTCGAAGTGATGTCTCGTGTGCCGATGGGTGCCTCGATGATCGATGGCAAGTACGGATTTCCGTTTGGGCCGAAGGTCGGTGCCCGTTACGCAGATCAGGGTGGCCTTGTACCGCAAGGCATTTCTGCTGAGCTCATTGCAGACCAGTGGGACCTAAGTCGTGAAGATCTCGACCGCTATGGGGTTCGTAGCCAAGAGTTCGCTCGTCGGGCCACCAATGAAGGTCGTTTCGAGCGGGAGATTTTGCCGGTGCTTGGCGCGGATGGCGAGATGATGTCGGTCGATGAGGGTTTGCGTGAAACGACGATGGAGTCGTTGGGAAACCTCAAGCCCTCGTTCCGTGCTGCAGAAGACGGCGGTCGAGTAACGGCTGGTAATTCGAGTCAGATCACCGATGGTGCGTCGGCGTTGCTCATTATGAGTGAAGAAAAAGCGTCGGCGCTTGGCTTGACCCCTCGGGCACGTTTTGTCAACTTCTCGCTTGCGGGGGCTGACCCTCGCCTTATGTTGACTGCACCGATTCCGGCGACGGCGAGGGTGTTGGAGCGTGCCGGCATGTTGATCGATGACATCGATCTTGTAGAGATCAACGAGGCGTTTGCTTCGGTTGTGCTTGCCTGGGAAAAAGAATTTCACCCCGATATGGACAGGGTGAATCAGAATGGTGGCGCCATTGCGTTGGGTCATCCGCTTGGCTGTTCGGGTGCGCGCTTGATGACGACGTTGCTTAACGAACTTGAGCGCACCGGTGGCCGTTACGGCTTGCAGACGATGTGTGAGGGTGGCGGCATGGCGAATGCCACGATCATTGAGCGTCTCGACTGATCCGTTCAATTGATGTTTTCATGCTGAGGAGTTGGGTATTATCCCCAACTCCTGTGGATAACTCTGTCTGTCGGGGTCTAGCATCACAGCTGTGACCTTGGGTTCGGTGATCTGGTTCGCCTTTGGCGTGTTGTTGATGTACACCTTGTGGCGCGTCGGAATCACTATGTTGCGTGCGGTCACGATGGCAACTCCTGAGCCTCCTCCACCCGGTGAGATGCGAAAAGTGAACATGAGGTTCCGCTGCGATGTCTGTGGAGTGGAATTGAAGTTAACCATGGCGCCAGATGAGGATCCGCCACCGCCAAAACACTGTTTGGAAGACATGATCATCGTCGCCCCCACCTTCGAGTGACAGCCCTGTAAGTTTTCCCATCTACCTGTGGATAACTACGCAAATGGCTTAAATGCTAGGGGCGGCGCTCTGTGGAAAGGTGTTGTGGCTCTCAGTGATGATGAGTGTTGACGAGCGGCGCTAACGCCATTTTGTGGCCGTGTAGAGACCACCGAGAATCGACCCGAGGCCGATGAGAAGCAACCAGTTATTGCCAGCAAACGCCAAGTTGCGCAACATGATGACGATAACTCCAACGATGAGCAGCACCAGCATGAGCACCGGTACCCATGGTTGACCGACCTTTTCTTCTTGAGGCACGGGCGGTGTGTACCGAGAACTCGCGGCGGGGCCGCGATTCGACGGTTGATCTGCCGATGGAGATGGGGTTATACGACCACCAGTCTTTCGCTTCGGAGGAACCACGGTTCTTTAGTCTAGGCATGTTCGATGGCTATGCCGAACAGGAATGGTGGTGTTCGTCGATCTTCACGGCAGGCTGTTGAGGTGCCCCGCGTTCTTGTCATCGACTCTTATGACTCCTTTGTCTACAACTTGGTGCAGTACCTCGGTGAACTAGGAGCTGATCCAATCGTTCATCGAAATGACGCGATCACCGTTGACGAGGCGGTCGCGGTCGGTGCCGATGGAGTGTTGCTGTCACCTGGGCCTGGCCGACCTGAGGATGCCGGCATCTTGTGCGACGCAATTCCAGTTTTCGCCGCACAAGGCACGCCGGTCTTTGGAGTCTGTCTCGGGCATCAGGCAATCGGCCATGTCTACGGTGCCGAGGTTGTGCGTGCGCCTGAACTCATGCACGGCAAGACATCGGAAATTTCTCATGACGGTCAAGGAGTGTTCGCAGGCCTACCAATGAGGCTGACGGCAACTCGCTATCACTCGCTCGTGCTTGATGAAGGTTCGGTATCAGAGTGCCTTGACGTCACCGCTCGCACAACCGACGGGATGGTCATGGGAGTGCGTCATTGCAAGTTTGACATTGAGGGTGTGCAGTTTCATCCTGAGTCGATCCTCACGGCTGCAGGACACGACCTGCTGAAGAACTTTCTCAACCGTCTCTGAGCGCAGATTGTCAGAGGACGGTCGTCGTTGGCGTCGAAGTCGACGTTGGCGTCGTCGTGGTGGTCGGCGGCACGGTTGTTGTTGTCGTTGAGGTCGTGGTGGTTGTCGGTGGAGGTGCGACACCCACCACGATGATTACTTCTGAGCCTCTGTCAATTTCGGAACCAGCTTGAACGCTTTGCTCTGTAACTCGTCCGCCGTTGGGATCCTCTGGATTTTCAAGATCGATGTATTCGATCACGTAAGTCAGTTCATGTTCTTCACTTGTGAG
>MDTA01020113.1_pt1 | contig 17845 bp, 16 predicted proteins | sample 811151 | NCBI WGS metagenome assembly MDTA01 (sample SAMN05326648, study PRJNA326480) | marine metagenome | isolation source: seawater | place: Indian Ocean: South | collected 2010
CTGAAACCAAGAGATCGTGATAATCGAGGCAGCCCTGATTTCGTTGCTCGCGCACCCCATCCAATACAAAATTTGTGACGCAAGTAGTGAGGCGTCGCAAGACGACATCCACTAGTTGGTTACGGAACGAAGCGATTTGTTCTCTGTACTGCTCGTATTCGGACCTTATGTTCTGAATGTCAGCCCAGTTCTCCTTTCGACCCCTTCTCTTGCCGCTAGGTAATTTGACGTTTGCGAGTGCAGATACTTGTTGGATGTCATCGAATCCTGATTTGAGTTCATCAACGAATGAGCGCACTATCCCAAGGGCTTCTGTCATCGAGTCCGAGTCTGAGTCACTGACGCCGACGAAAGTGTCCGCCTTAATAGCTAAAGAAAGACCGTCAGCTATAAGTTCGTCAAATTGAATAGATTCCAATTCAAGAGTGATACCGGGCGCTAACAGATCCCAAATTTCATGGAGTTTGGTGGCCAGCGGCAGGAGATGTCGTGCGGGGTCAATACCGAGCGCATCTCCAATCAACAGTGTCCGAGACCAAGAAGAATCCAGAAGAAGTGAATCCAAAAATCTTTCAAATCTTGCTAAAAAATTGACCTGACTAGAGATCTCATCGAGGACTTCGAAGCTAGGTGGCAGTCCAGCTTCGATGGCATGCTCAGTAAGTAAACGACGAGCAAAGCCGTGCAGTGTTGAGATGGCAGCGCCGTCGAGCTTCTCTAACGCAAGACGTATGCGTTTCAACTCTTCGGGTTCTGAACAGTTGATCGACAAGTCTTCTAGGCGAGATCTGATTCGGTGCCGAAGTTCGGTAGCAGCCTTGTTGGTGAAGGTGATCACGGCCAAGTTATCGACCGACACTTCGTCCGAGGAAAGTAGAAGTTTCGTGACTCTCCGGACCAGCGCCTCAGTCTTGCCACAGCCGGCACCCGCCTCAACAAATAGAGTTTCGCCATAATTCGAGGCAATTACATCGCGCGCTTCTTGATCAAAGGGTACGACGTTGCTAGTCATTAGCCAGAATTTCGTCTTCGAGCGCGGCATCTTCGACCCATAGCTGAACGTAAGGAGAAAGCATTTCGGACCTTGAAATTGCCTCCCAACTGTCATCTATACCCTTTGTGCCGAGTTGGTCAGGGTCACAGAACACGCACTTACCCAATCCAGTCCATTTGGATTCGGAGGGTTCAGGCCTCGCCGGAAAAACACCTTCTTCGATGCCCTTCACGATGGTGTCAACCGCTTTATCAAAGCTGTCCAGCACATCGCCCGTGACGAGATATCCGGCAGTAGCCCATCGTTGGGAGTTACTTGCAAACCAATAGTTGGCGTGCACTTCGCTGTTTCCCTCCCCAAGATAAGCATTTGCTGCGAGAGCGTAGAGCGGGAGTTGAAGTTGAGCTCCACGCAAAATTGGATTCTCAGAACTCAATTTCTTGTAGGTATCACGTTTACCAGTCTTGTAGTCGACGACGACTAGACCCTCTGGACTCGCATTTTCAACACGGTCGATACTGCCTCGAAAAGCCACAGTTCGTCCGGATGGGAGTTCTCTTTGAAGCGGCGGAAAGTCGGCGCCGGGCAAGCCAAATTTTAACTCGGTAGCGATAACAGTTCCGCGCGGTTTTCGCTGATGATCAAACTTCAAGATGCCCGCAAGATCGTTTAGCAACTGCTCCCGATCTCGACGCCAGAATAGAGGCCTTCCAACTAGACCTTGTGTTTCAAATTCTGTCGCTACTTCCAAACCGAACTGTCGCATAGACAAAAGATCATCTTCGGTATATCGACGACCCGGACCAGCGGGCGACCCCTTGGAGATTTGATCTTGAAAAAAGCGATCGGCTGCCTCATGGATCAATGAGCCGCGAACTATTGGGGAAATGCGAAACTCGTGTCGAAAGAATTCTGGTTCATCGACTCCCAATACGTGCCGCATGAAATAGCTGTGTGGGCAAAGAAACCATTCTTGGAGACGGGTTGGCGATAAAACGTTGGTTCTTACCAACTTCGGGTCTACTAGTCCGTTGAGATTGCCATCGAAACGAGTAAAGCTGTCGCTGGTTCGAGCAGCAATCAAGTTTCGGCCTGCATCGAACCCGGATCTGTCGTTCAGTGAAACAGCTCCAAGATTGTGACCCTGTTCTCGGCTTTCGAGCAGAGAAGCGAGATCAAATTCCTGACACGAACCCGGAAAGTTCGAATTCTTAAGGCCAGCAATAAAAGAGGGCTGATGTTCTGCCCAGGGATGCTTTGGGCTGCGTAGCGCTTCGTCTAACGAAGCAGCTCCTTGGACATTGGCGATTTGTTCAAGCCAACGAGCCGGATAATTTTCTCTTTGTTGTCGAAGATCTCCTCGGGGAAAAAGCAGAGTAGTTGCGGTTGATGACGACAAGATTGCTAAAAACCGTCGCTGCTCATCAACTGTTGCATCCGAAGAGACGCGGAGCGTTTGGCTCAGGTGGGATCGATCGTCGTCCGATAGAAGTCCATTGCGGTGAGGTGGCTGAGGGAAAACGCCCTCAGCCAATCCCAGAACAAAAGAGTGCTCGAAATTAAGACCCCAAGCTTGGCGGGTATCCCCAACAAAGACCCCCTGGCCGAGTGTGCCGATGCGTTCGTTGCTCTCGCGCAGTTGTGTTTCTAAGCAGCGGCGAAAAACGGAGAAGCTAGTGGTGTGTTCGATCTCACCCAAGCTCTGGAGCTGGTTTAAAACTCTTTCGAATGCAACAAGTTCATTTTTGTGTGAAATGGATTGATCAACGTGCCCCAAATAGCGTTCGACTACTTGCCGTAGCCAAGAGCAGAGTCCGAACCAATCTTTGGGAAGACAATCAAGTTGCACTAGTTGATTAAGTTCGACAATAAATTCTAAAAGCGCGGTGACTTCGTCAGCTTGCTGCTCGCGTCGCACAGCCGCATCGTTATCCCCGGTGCGCATCTTCTCCTTGCTGGCCGAAGCCAAAAGCTGTTGTTGGTGCCGGGAAAGTTTCTCCGACCAGTCATCGACTCCTGCATGAACTCCTGCTGATATGGCTGTTTGTGACCATGAGACTGCCGGCACAACCGCCTCTTCACCCCGGCGTCTAAGCAGATGAGAGCTGGCAAGAAATTCGAGTACTTCGTCGACCTGGAGATTGCTATCAGGAAGAGCCAGCAAAGTTGCTATGAAGCGACCGAGCATTGAATTGGCGATAGAACGAGAAGAAAGCCCATTGAAGGAAACCCCAGATTTATTGAGGTATTCCTCAAGCAACCGTCTATACGGAAGTTTGTGAGGATAGAGAATAGCTATCTCACCAGCCGCCATTCCTTGGTCGAGTAAGCCAACGACTGAACGCACCACGGTCCGCACTTCGTCATCAGGGTCACTGACCGAAACGACTTTGCCAACTGCGGGCCCTCGTCCCTGTGCCATCGCAAGACCGGTGCCTAAACGGGTTGCTGCGTTTTTGGAACCGCTGTCTGCCTCATCGACGCCGGTTAAGCCGATCAAGGCGTTGATGGGACTCATTTCGGAAAGTCGACGAAGAAATGCAATCTCAAGGTTTGCCAGCTGTTGCGGCAAAAACAAAATGAGTTTCCCCAACTCAGACACTCTGTCCTTATTCATCGCCAGCGAACCGAAAAGGTCGAATTCATCGAACCATTGATCCTTGAGTTTTCTTTGTGCTGCGATGCAAACTCGGACCACTTCTGCGCTCCGACTACTCGAAGCCGCCAGTAACTCGAGTTCGTTGTCTGTCAAGTCGCGAAGCTCGCGGTAAACGCGAACTAGTTCTCGCTCAGTATTTGCATGATGACTAATTGGTCCGAAGATGCCAGGTTCGTCTGCCAGGACCTGACGTACAAAGGTCCCAATAACGACATCTCGTATCGGCTGTTGTCCCTGAGCTAGAAAATATTCGCCACATAGTGTCTCCGCGAGTCGGTAGGAAGTCACAAAGTCGGTGGCGACTAGACCTGCGCCTACCCAAGACGTGGCGCCGTAGTTGCCGCTTGCTAGGTCTCTTCGAAGCGTTACTGCGACGTAATTCGATGGCACAATCACGGTTACCGGAGCAAAGACATCTTGATCTTTTGCTTCGCGGATTAAGTCAACGAGTCTCTCGTTGGCCTCACGGCCGAATGACACCGCCAGCGTCTCAATCACGCTACTCACCTTAGATCTGGGCGCAGACACTGGGTCAGTATTCGATGAACTACAAATTATGAGCCAGCTAGCTTCGCGACCACTGGTGCCATGGTCTCAATCTCGCCGTCATGGATCACCCAATAGCTTGTTCCGTACTGATCGCGGTAGCGCTCCAACTGCTCGCACACATCGTTGACAGTTCCCGCAAGCACCATCGGGATTGTCTTTGCTTGTTCAGCCGTGAGGCCGAACATAGGGGCCATCCCGTTGAACATTTCTTCTGCTTCGGAGGTGGAGCTTGTGACTGCTGTCATAAAGGTGTTCATCTGCAGTTCGATTTGAGCGAAGCTGTCCCCGGCCGCCTCCTCAACCCAGTTGCGACGTTCTAAAAACCTTTCCCCTAGGGCGGATAATGCTGTTTCAGGACCTACCGACCCCGCGTGTAGAGAGGCATTGAGCCCCACTATGTCTGCCTGTTGGGCTGCTGCCGTTAAAACTCTTTTGCCGCCACCTCCGATAATGATTGGAGGACCACCGGGCTGACAGGGAATGGGTGTTCCCTCAAGGTCGCTGATTGAGTAATGGTCACCTGTAAAGCTGAACGGCTCGTTGCTCCATAAACCCTTCAATACGTCAACTGCCTCGAGCATTCGCTCAATACGAACACCGGCTCTGTCTAACTGAATTCCGGCGCTCTCATAATCTTTTTGCATCCACCCAGCACCGATGCCGAACTCCACTCGCCCCTCCGAGATGAGATCTAGAGTGGCGATCTCTTTAGCCAACGTCACCGGATGTCTGTAGTCAACGTCGTACACCAGAGTTGCGATACGCAGGCTATTCGTCGCTTCCGCGGCAACAGTCAAAGCGACTGTTGGCGCCCACTGATCATCAAAATGATCGGGACAAAACACGGTGCTATACCCAAGATCTTCAATTTTTCGAACAGCTTCTCTGTAGCTGCTACCTGAGGAAGATTTTGAAAACTGGACGCCGAATCGAAACGGATGCATCCTCGCACCCTAACGTGGTTCGATGCCCGCTCCCGCGCCCAACGAATATCCAGAAGCTCTCTTCATTCGAATTGACGACAACATCCAAGCAACTGAGCTCACCCGTGGTCCCTGGAGTCACGGGGTAATGCACGGTGGCCCGATTTGTGGATTACTTGCTTGGGCCATTGAGAATCGGCTCGGTCGAGATGATTTAGTTTGTTCGAGATTGACCGTTGAAATACTCTCCGGTGTCCCAGTTGAGGAACTGGAGACCTCAAGCGCCATCATCAAGAATGGAAAACGGACGGCGGTCGTCGAATCATCGATCTCCCAAAACGGAAAAGTTCTGGCGAGAGCAACCTCGCAATGGCTTTCTCCGCCCGAAAAACTCCGGGCGAGTAGCGAATCGATAGCGGACATTCCCTCGGAACGAGCAGACCCCGGAGCTCACCCTGATGTTGATTACCCGAGACCGGGCTTCAACGCAGACGCAGTCGACCTGCGTGTGATTAAAGGCTCCACCGAGGAGCCCGGGCCAGGTCTCATTTGGATTCGGCTGGACCACCCTCTAGTGGCCGGAGAGTCACCATCAAAGTTTCAGCAAATATCAACCCTGTGTGATCTAGGGGCTGCCGTGGGGTGGGAAAACTCAGATGACGACCAGCCGTTTATCAATAGTGACGTCACTATGCAGCTGTTGAGATCACCAGAAAGTGAATGGGTCTTATTCGACTCATCCGTTCACCGAGTTTCAAACAATCTGGCCTGCTGTATGACCACCCTGATGGACCCCAAAGGGCTTCTTGGGTGGGTTATGCAAAGCCAGATAGTTGCCCCTGACGACATCAAATTTTGACGAAGTGACACCATCTGTGTGGAATGCAGCGCAGTGGATTAAGACATCTCGCCGACAGCCCCGTCGGCCACCAAACTATTGACTTCTTCACCGGTGAAACCAGAATCAATAAGAACTTGGCGAGTATGTTGCCCCAGTTTCGGCGCTGGACCCCTCGGACTAACGTCGGCTTCGCCGAACCGCATTGGAGCTGCAACGGTTCGATACGAACCAATCTCCTCGCTGTTGAGCTGCGGAAACGTATCTAACGCCTCGGCCTGTGCATCGGTAGCTACCTCATGAAGGCCCAATACCGGACCCCAGATTATCCCCTCGGAATCAAATATCTCGCCCCACTCATCTCGGCTTTTGTGAGATAGAGCCTCATCGATTGCCGCGACGATTTCTGGCATGTGTTGAAAGCGACCGCGTATGTCCTGAAATCGTTCATCGGACACTAGATCTTCGCGCTCGATTACTTTGCACAGCCTCGGCCAAGCTTTTTCTTCTGGCATATTCAAAACGACCCATTTCCCATCACCACATGGATAACGATTAGCGGTTGGGATAATCATGTTCTCTCGAGCCCGTGGCCGAAGTGGAGCCTTATCAACTGCTGTGATCGCATAGTCCGTAGCTTGAGTCCAAATAGCGGTCTCATACAGAGAAGTTTCAACTGTCTGAGCCTCTCCAGACTTTTCAGCTAACCGAAGCGCCGCCAAGATCGCTCCGACAAAAGCTAGTCCAGTGGTGTGGTCGCCTTGGGCGGGCCTAGCCATAGGAACCGTCCCCAGTTCCCCCTCCCTCATCGCGTCATACAAACCTGATCGGCCAAAAAATGCCGTAACGTCGTATCCGGGTCTGTGCGCTTCAGGGCCTGTGGTGCCGTATCCGGTCAAGGTCGCATTAACGATTCGATTGTTCACCTTCTTGATAGCGGTGGGATCCAAACCAAACCGTTCCTGACGATGCTGCAACAAGTTGCACATAAATACGTCTGCTGTTGCGACCAGTCGCAGAACTACATCTAACCCCGGACCTGATTCGAGATCCACGGCGATAGACCGTTTGCCACGATTAGAGACGTCGAACTGATAGTCGAACCCCTTCTTATCTTCAGGCACTTTTGCGGGACGGCCCATATCGCGCATCGGGTCACCTGTTAAAGGCTCAACCTTGATTACATTCGCGCCAAGGTCAGCGAGAATGGCGCCCGCACTTGGCGAAGCCATCCAGTTATCTATCTCAATAACAGTTACGTCTTCTAGTGGAGCGACCATTCAATTGCCTCCCAGCAGCCACAACGAGACTAGTCACGAAAGTACTCATGACTCTCGCTAAGTAGCCGCCGAACACGCGGCATTCCTACACGCGATCAGAGGAATGCGCAGTTCGCATCACGGATGGTTACTCTTCAACCATGGAGATTAAAGACAAAGTTGCGGTGATCACGGGTGGAGGAAGCGGAATCGGCGAAGCATTAGCCGAACGCTTCCATAATGAAGGTGCTCGAGGAGTTGTCGTCGTCGATAGAGACGCCGACAACGCTGACCGTGTCGCTCAAGGCATCGGCGGCACTGCTGTCGGACTAGACGTCACCGACGAGGCTGGAATCGTTGACCTTGTAAACCAAACAGTCAAAGACTACGGAACCCTTGATGTATTCGTCTCCAATGCTGGTTACGTAACCCAAGGTGGTCTAGAGGCTGAAAATGCCGAAATCCAGCGGATGTGGGAAGTGCACGTGATGTCCCACGTTTACGCAGCGAGAGCCGCTGTTCCGATCATGGTTGCAAACGTAGGAGGATATCTACTGAACACAGCTTCGGCTGCGGGTCTGCTCACACAACTCGGTTCACTGCAGTATTCGATCACGAAAGCCGCTGCAGTGTCTCTAGGAGAGTTCCTTGCAATTACCTATGGAGAACGTGGCATAAAGGTTTCAGTTCTTTGTCCTCAAGCCGTTGAGACAAATATCCTGGCCAATAGCCCTGATCAGCTAGATCAAGATAGAGGCACTCCAGGTAGCGCAGCCGGAGACGGTGTATTAACGGCCGAACAGTTAGCAGACACCGTCATGGACTGTATGGCTGAAGAACGTTTTCTGGTACTCCCGCACCCCGAAGTGCAGACCTACAGAGAACGAAAGGCGAACGACGTCGATCGCTGGATTAATTGGATGCAACGATTCCAAAGCCAACTATTCGCTGGCAGTGACTTCGCGCCAGCGGATTGGTTATTGAGTTAAAGATGGTCGCTACAGATAACGAACTGGATTCCGATCTCAAACATTTACAGCCGCTTCATCAACGGGAATATGAAGTTCGGTCTTACATCATTAACACCGAAACGATCCTTATTCGTGGCCGAGTAAAAGACACTAAACCACCGGGCGTGTATTTCGAAGAAGACCCCGATCCGTTAGAAATCCACAAAATGGTTATAGACCTCACCATCGGATTTCCGGACTTAGTCATCAGCGATGTAGAGGTAGAAATGCAAACTCACCCTCACGGGTACTGCCCAAGCATCGTTGAGCATTACCGAAAACTTATTGGGCTATCCATCGCTCGCGGATTTACGCACAAAGTGCGGGATCTATTCGGCGGTCCAAAAGGTTGTGCTCATACAACAGCCCTGCTTCAGGCGATGGCACCAGTAGCGATACAGTCCATTTGGTCAATGAGAAGCCTTTCTCCGACTGAACGCATGGTTGACGCTCCGAAAAAGACCGAAGCCAGCCCCACCGAGATCCGATCTCGTATGGCCTACAACCTCAATACCTGTCACATTTGGTCAGACCCCGGGCCCATGTTTGATGCCATTGACAACGGCGAGGAAATTCCGCCGCCAATATGGGCAGTGCAACGAGCTGAGAAACTCGGTCAATCGTTGGAATCTTGGCGTGAACGGATGTCAGGCTGACGTGCAGCTAAACCTTCTACATGGGCAAGCTGCGTTTCGAGATCGGTCATAGCTCCAACAACGGAGGTCACTCGTTTGTTTGCAGGCGTCACCTGAGCTTTGGGACTCCGCCGTTCAAACAGCGACATAAAGCCTTTGCCTTTTGTTAGATATGCCGTGAGTAAAAGTAACGCTGCATAAATGAATCCCTCAGATTTGACTAAACCAATCCACCCGTATTCAACGACCCAATTGCGGTCTAACAGCCACACCGGCAAGAAAATCAAGATAAGTGCACCAGGAATCGCGGAAATAAGACGCGATCCACCAAATGCCATCGCTAAAGCGAACATCTTGATTGATAACTCTTCAGGGAAATGCGTGTAGTCGTTGAAGTTAGTGGGAACCATCATGAGTCCACCCGCTAAACCCGCCATGCCGCCACTCAACGCAACTCCGTAGAGACGCAACCGGTACACAGGAATCCCAAACGCCCTCGCGGCTTCCGGTTCATCGCGACTAGCTATAAACGCTCGGCCCACAGGGCCGCGTAAAAGACCTTGGACGAAGAAGATCGTTATTGAGGCATACGCGGCTACTAGAAAAAACTCCCAAATATGTTCATCATTTTCTGGGATACCTGTCCAAGACGGTGCGACGAAAGCGCCATCAAGAGTCACAGGTAAATTCCCATCGACTTGTCTCAGAATGATCGGATAAGCGACAGCCATCGAAAGTGTCAGAAGCGCGAGATACGCCTTAGGTAAACGTAAAGAGGGAATTGCGACAATGGCCCCAATCAATGTCCCAGCCAGCAGTCCAGCGAGGGGCATCCAAAGCACAGGCGCCCCTAGGTCGTTTACAGCGTGCAAAGCGGCATACGCTCCGACCCCGACTAACGCTCCCTGTCCTAACGACAGGAGACCCAAGTAATGAGTCAACACGACCAACCCAGCGAAAGCGAGAGTAAGCGCGGTCGCGTTTGTTAAGTCAGTAACAATCTTCGGTTCCGCCGTGAAGGCGACCCAAAGACTTACTCCAACTATCGCCAACGCCAATACGACCCAGGCTGCTCGCTTCACATGCGAAGTCTTGGAGCCGTCAAGCATCATCGTTCTTGCCAAGCTTCAGTTCGAGGCATCAACCCAGAAGGTCGCACGAACAGGACGATAATCAGGACCAGCAGTGCCCACACCAACGTGACTTGACTGTCAACGAAACTGACATAGCCACCCAGCATTGTCTCAAGAAACGCAAATAGATATCCCCCAACAAACGCCAGCACCGGACTTCTTAAACCGCCAAGAGTGGCGGCCGCCAGTCCGAATACCAAGAGGCGACCCATCATGTCAGGTCGAACATTGATTTCACCAGCAATCAAACCGCCGGCCAAGGCTCCGATCCCAGCGGCAAGTGCCCAGCCAAGCATAAGTATCCGACTAACCCGTATGCCGACAAGCGTAGAGCCGGTCCGATTAGAGGTAACTGCTCGAAACGCTAGACCCACCTTGGTTCGACGCTGCAACACAGCCAACAGTCCAAGAACAGCAATCATCGTCAACGTAATACCCACGCTGTCATGCCACAGTCGAGCGCCGCCGATATCCCAGCGATCATCAACTGTTTGTGGGAAAGGGGAACCAAGGAACATCGTCCGGCCACCCCATTGTTTACGCACAAATGCACCCAAGAGCAGATACAGGCCCAGCGTTGCTCCGACCGCAGCCACAGGGTCCGCGCTAATCGGGCGAATGATCACCCGTTCAGTAAATGCCCCTATCAACATAGAAATAACTATTGCCCCGAGAATCGCGCCCCACACTGGCCATGCAGCGCCCACCAAATCCGTATTGGAAGAAAACTTCATATATGGACTCGGCCCGGTGGCAAATACCAATGCGATATAGGTTGAAAACATCGCCAATTGTCCCTGTGCGAGATTCAAAACCCCTGTCGAACGGAAAACCATAGAAATCGCGACAGCTAAGGCAGCGTAAGCGGACCCGTTAGCTAAGGAGTCGAACGTTCGTTGCAAAAACAGGGACATGCAACACGAAGTCTGTCACTCTCTAACGTCAGAAGCACCAACTAATTGGTCATACTCAATCTAATAACTTTCCTTAGGACGCTTTTTGTGACTACAAGTCGATACCTCGCTGACTACGTACTAACTTGTGACGCCGACTTCTCGCTCCTAAAGAACGCGGCACTCGACGTCGCAGACGGCCGCATATCTTGGGTGGGAGAACGAACTGAAGCGCCCCCACATGAAGGGTCTACGATCCAGCTCGGCGGACTTTTGATGCCTGGGCTAGTGAATAGTCACGCCCACACGCCAATGACCCTGGTCAGGGGAGCAGGTGACGGCCTGCCCCTTATGGACTGGCTTACCAAAGTGATGTGGCCTCGCGAGGGTCAGATGACCTCCGAAGACGCATTGTGGGGGATGCGGCTAGGAGCAGCGGAAATGCTTTTGTAGGGTGTAACAAGCACCTGTGAGATGTATCTCTTCGAGGAAGCACTCGTCGAAGCGTCACAAGATGTGGGCATCCGCTTAGTCATGACACCCGGAGTAATCTCAGCGCTACATGGAGACAGTTTTGGAGCTACCGACAATCGCATAGCGGCCATCGCTGACTTCCACGCACAACACCATGACCCAGAAACACTCGTCACCGTCGGTTTTGGTCCACATTCGGCATATGACCTGCCACTCGAACTTTGTTCAGAGGTCGCGTCGGCAGCGCGTGACCTCGACGCTCTACTGCATATCCACGTATGCGAAACCCAAGACGAAGGAGCAGAGTTAGAGGCTCAACACGGAGGGAAATCAACCATAGAACTCCTCGCCCAGCACGGAATTCTAGACGGCAAGGTTTTAGCGGCTCACAGCGTTTGGGTTAACGAAGAGGGGATCGAAACCTATGCCCAAAAAAATGTCGGCGTCGCACACTGCCCCGTCAGCAATATGAAACTCGCTTCTGGGGCTGCTCCTGTTATGTCCATGCGCGCCGCAGGGGTCGAAGTCGGTCTTGCCACGGATGGCCCGGCGTCAAATGACGATTTAGACCTTTGGCAAGAAATAAAATTCGCACCGCTGTTGGCTCGCGTAACGGCGTTAGACGCAGCGACCATGACGCCCCGAGATGCTCTAACAATGGCTACAACTGAAGGCGCTCGAGTGATTGGGAACGGTGACACTGGCGTCCTTCAAATCGGAGCGAAAGCCGACTTCATTCGTCTCGAACTGGATAACCCAACATTCGTGCCCGTTACCAACGATGACGAACTAATTGCTCATGTCGCCTGGTCAGGCAGCGGACGGCACGTAACGGACGTTTGGGTGCAAGGAACACACGTGGTCGCCGACCGTCGCCTCACCAATTTTGACCTTGAGCGGGCAATTGCTGAAGTTCAAACTCGCGGATTGCGACTTGCCGAAGACTCTGCCACCTGAACATCTTTAGCTGGGCAGGTCAAAGTTCGCCCATTGGTCGTCGCTCGCGTGCAACCATGGCCTCATGATTGGAATTATTGCCGGTAGCGGCTACTACGAACTTCCAGGTTTGCTTCAACGAAACGACCAAACCATTGATACTCAATATGGCGAAGCAACTGTTTCGACCGGAACCTGGGATGGAGTCGAGGTAGCGTTCGTTGCGCGTCACGGAGGCGATCACTCGATACCACCCAACGCCATCAACTACCGCGCAAACGTCAAGGCGCTAGCCGAACTCGGTGTTCGTTCAATATTCGCTGTGAACGTTGTTGGTTCGCTTGTTCTCGACCGAGGCCCCGGATCCTTATTTATTGTCGACGATTTCATCGAATTCACACAGGGACGACAATCCACCTTCTTTGATCAACCCGGCGAAGTAACGCACACGGATATGACCTCTGTATATGACCCAGAACTGAGGCAAACACTTAAACAGGCCGCCGAGTTTGAAGGACAGCACGTAACCGACTCGGCAACCTATGTGTGTGTCGATGGTCCAAGATTCGAAACACCAGCAGAAATAAGGATGTTCGCTCAAATGGGGGCCCACGTTGTAGGAATGACCGGATATCCAGAAGTAGCGCTCGCTAGAGAAGCCGGTCTCCGGTACTGCTCGATAGCAGTGGTGTCGAACCTCGCGGCAGGAATGACTGAAGATGTAGTGGAAGAAAAAGAAATATGGGCGGCGTTGGAGGCGACGAAAGACCCGGTCTTCCGAATCCTCAAACGTTGCGTCCAACTCCGAGCAACAGACTAATGATAAAGAACGGATCAATCACCGCTGCTGGTCTGATCTCAAGCGACCCTGATCCGTTTAAGTGGCGAATGGGAGTCAAGCCACTCGAGCTCGCGAACTGGCTCCTAATAGATGAACAACGCGCTCGCGAATTGGAGGAGATCGGCCAACTTATTGACCGCTACCGAGACGACATCATTTACTGTGAGCAGAACGCGATACCAGTGTGCGAAGAACTAGCGGCAGAAGTGCTTCAACACCTGCGGCAGATTCCCGGTTTCGAACTAGTTGATCTAGATGAGCAAGCCCCTTCGCTAATAGAGGCCATTCGTCGGATCATCCAAGAAGACATATGTGTGCTTGAGAGACGACCTTCTGGCTGGACTATGACGGCATGTGCAGTCGCAATTCCCACACAGTGGGATGTGGCATCAAAGTTCGGGAAAACTCTTGACACTATCCATGAGCCAGTCCCTCGCTACGACATTGACTTGTCGCAGGCAATGTCGACTTTCTTTGACCGGCTTCGGCCAGAAAAGCCCGTTTGGCGCGCAAACCGCACTCTCACCGATGACCCCAGTCTGCGCTTAGTACCCGAACGAAGACATCAACCGATGCGCAATGACATCACTGTGGACAACGTGGCAGATCAGGTTTGGCTGCGCGTCGAATATCAAACTCTGCGTCGACTCGCTCAAAGCGATGCCATTATTTTCACCATCAGAATTCTGAGACAAAGCATCAGATCAGTAGCAGTTCACCCTGAGGCTCTAGTCGAGTTGCTTCGTTCGGTCTCTAGGTTGCCAGCCGATGTGCGCGACTATAAGGACAGCACTGCTCGTCATGCAGAAATCATTAAAGAATGGGCTCTGTCAACTGGGGTGCTCACTCAACAGTCCCTGGAAAAACACTAACGAACGTTCGTTTGTATAATGACACTATGCGGACATGGCGAGACATGGATGACTTCGAGGAATTCCTCGACACTGGAGGTGTTGTTGAACCCAATGACGCTATGCCAGAGCCATACCGACAAGCCGTCTTTCGTTTCATCGAACTTCACGCCAATAGTGAATACATGGGTGGGCTCACTGAACGAGACTGGATCCCCAAAGCACCAGGCCTGCATCGGAAGTTAACGGCCCTGGCAAAAACACAAGATGAAATAGGACATGCTCACCTGCTCTACATGGTTGCCGCCGATCTTGGGATAAAGACTCGAGAAGAGATGATGGTGGACCTCTTAGAAGGAAGAACTCACTTCCACAATGTCTTTCATTACCGTGTGCATAGTTGGACCGATCAAATAGCTGTGGCGTACCTAGTCGACGCAGCTGCTCTCGCGAGCCAGCAAGCAGTATTTAAGAACTGCTCGTACGGTCCGTATAAGCGAATTCTTCGGCGTGTGATAGCGGAGGAAGGATTTCATATGCGTAACGGTGAAGAGATGATGTTGTTGATGGCACACGGCTCGGACACCCAACACGAGATGATGCAGGAATCGATTGACCGTTGGTGGTTACCAGCGGTTCAACTGTTTGGTCCCGATTCACGGCCAGATGATGAACTCCTCAGATGGCACATCAAGTCCGAACGCAACGAAGATTTACGGGACCGCTACGTCCAGAAATTTGTCCCCCAGCTGTTGGCTTGCGGCTTCACGATTCCGGATCCGGGATTAGAGAAGGATAAGAATGACGGAAAATGGAAAATCAGTCCGATTGATTGGGAGCCCTTGAAACAGACGATGCGTAACGGCGGACCTGACAGTGCCCGACGTATCTCTGATGCTCGAAACGCATGGAACAACGCGGAATGGGTTAGAGATGCTTTGACTAACCAACCGGCTCCGACATGACTATCAACCAAGAAGCTTTAGAAGAGGTTAGGACCGCGGTTGCTGCAGTCAGAGACCCGGAGTATCCGGACCTCAATATTGAACAGCTTGGCATTTTGGAAGATGTAGTAGCTGACGCTGCAGGGATACGGGTGGATCTGATTCCAACGATTTTGGGCTGCCCAGCGTTGGCTACTATTGAGCGAGATGTGTTGAAGGCAGCCCGAGCCGCCGGTTACGAGGTAATCGTGCAGTTCTGCAGCTCACCGGGCTGGACACCGGATCGCATCAGTGACGACGCACGAAAATTCCTTGCAAACGAATACACGATTGCGATTCGACCTCGTTTCGGTCCCACTCCCTGTCCGGTATGTGGAAAAACCTCATTACAAGACCGAAGTGAGGTGGGGCCTACCCTATGCAGATCGGTCAAATGGTGCCCCGATTGTAGAAATCCAATCGAGGTTGTTCGCTCGCGGCAAGGAGTGAACGCATGACCCGCAAGAATAGATCTGACGTCGTAGCAGCAGCGCGAGTTCTCTTTGCTGAACAGGGATTTCACGGAACATCAATGCGCGATCTTGGTAAGGAACTCGGCCTAATGGGTTCCTCCTTATACAGCCACGTCGTATCAAAAGACGAGCTGCTTGTTGACGTGGTACGAGAAGCATCGTCATGTTTTCAAGTCCTAGCTGATGATGTCCGACAAATGCCCGGAACAGCTGCTGAACGGCTAGCGCATCTCATCCACGGTCACCTTCAAATACTGACCGAAGACCCACATCAGGCACGCACCTTTCTGAACGAGATCAGATTTTTGCCGGAGTCAGAACGAAAAGAAGCCGTAGAAATGTTCGACCTGTACCAGCAGACGTTTCGCGAGGTCATACAACAGGGCTGTGCCAGTGGCGAATTTCAGTCGGAGATTGATGTTGCGCTGGCCGCAAACCTGGTCTTATCGCTCTTGAATGGAACCACCCGATGGTTTAGCCCACACGGAACGCATGACGTCTCTTCATTGGGTGATGAAATTCATCAGTTACTTACAACTGGTTTAGGCAATTCACCAGCGGTCAGTTTGCAATGAAGACCTACGAAGTATTTCTGAAACGAGAGGGCAAGGATCCCTTTACTCACGCAGGATCTTTCGACGCGCCCGACGAGGAGATGGCGTTGATCTACGCGCGTGAAACCTACGGCCGACGAAGCGAAGGCGAACAAATGTGGATTGTTCCAAGAACAGCCATCCTTTCCGCCAACGAAAAAGAATTGGCAATGGCGGACAGAGATCACAAACACAACAACGGTCTTTTGGTCGCTGAACTTCGCCGTATGTCCACAGGCCAAGAAAGTTAGCGAGATGGTGCCGTCTGCAGGAGAGCGCGAACTCGTTCTAGCGTTAGCGGATGACGAGCTGTGCGTTGGACAGAACCATGCTTGGTGGATAGCTATCGGACCGTTTCTAGAAGAAGATCTAGCGTTCACGTCCATCGCCCAAGACGAACTGGGTCACGCAAGGTCCCTGTACTCGCTTTTAACAGACGACGTTGACGAACTCGCATATGGCAGAAGGGACAATGAGTATCGATCTGCGCACATCGCCGAACTCTTGTGTCACGACTGGTCTTGGGCCCTCGTTCGACATGTCCTACATGACATTGCCGAACAGATTCGTTGGTCCGCCCTGGTGGGTTCCTCCTGGAAAGAGTTGAGTCATTTAGCGGAACGGGTCCTTGGCGAGGAACAGTTCCATCTGCAACACGGATCCTCATTACTAAGCCGGCTGCTAGCCGACGAGTTGGGTCAACAACGTTTAACTCCGGCGATTTTAGAACTAGCCCCGATGGGTCGAGAGTATTTCGTCAGCTCCGATGACCAGCTCGCTGATAACGGAATCATGACGATGCCGTTGGCCGTTCAAGAACAACTATGGATTGATCAAACGGCCGAATTGTTCGAGCAACACGACATCAACATCAATTTCGGATCTGAAGCTCCTTCTGCAGGACGATCCGGTATCCGCTCAGCTGACTTCGCTGAGCTTCATGAAGAAATGACGGCAGTCCTGCGTATTGATCCCCAAGCCCGATGGTGATCAAGATTGCAACGAATTGATTGTTTGCCAAACCTTCTCTGGAGTGAGTGGCATATCGATGTGCTGAACCCCGAGATGGCTCAGGGCGTCGATAACAGCGTTTTGGATGGCGGGTGTAGCTCCCACTGTTCCTGACTCTCCGATTCCTTTTGCACCTAGAGGATTGATATGAGTCGGAGTTTCTAGAACTACGCGCTCAAACATTGGAAGTTCCGTGGCGGAAATAACTGGGTAGTCAGCGAAATTGCTGGTGAGGGGATTGCCGTCCGGGTCATATCTGAACTCTTCGATCAAAGCCTGAGCGGCTCCCTGAGCCAACCCCCCGTGTACTTGACCGTCCGCAAGTAACGGGTTCAAGATCACCCCGGCATCATCGCACGCCACCAGGCGGCTGAGGTGAACGGCTCCTGTTTCAGAATCGACCTCTACGACAGCGACGTGAGTGCCGAAAGGAAAGGTAGGGCCTTCAGAGTCAAATACTTCTTCTGCGTGTAGTAGCCGGGGCCCAGAGGCATCGGGTTCAAGAAATTCTGCGATCTCAGACCATGAAATACCTATGGCCGGCGTTCCAAGAACATGAAAGCGTCCGTCACCGGTATCTAGCGACAAGTCACTTTCAGATGCTTCCAAAAGCTCAGCGGCAATCTTCTTTGCCTGTTAGACTAAGGCGAGGGAGGACTCCCAAATCGCGGAGCCCGCTAACTGAACGGACCTCGAACCCCCTGTGATACCGCCCTGGGGAACTTGATCGGTGTCTCCATACACAACCTCAATGTCTGTCATCTCCACTCCGGTGGCATCGGCAATCAAC
>MDTA01217730.1_pt1 | contig 17845 bp, 17 predicted proteins | sample 811151 | NCBI WGS metagenome assembly MDTA01 (sample SAMN05326648, study PRJNA326480) | marine metagenome | isolation source: seawater | place: Indian Ocean: South | collected 2010
ACTTTTCTTTGTAAAACAATTATAATGAGTTATGAAAATCATAAATCTTTCACCAACTCTAGTTATTTTTGCTTTTCTATGTAGTATGTGATGAAAGGCTAATACTAAAGTATTTGGTTTGCAGATTGATTTATAAATTTTAAAATTTTCATTACTATAGTCTTTTAAGTTTTTGTAATGATATTGAAGTTTTTCAATTTCTTTTATCCCACCAATATAAGGAGATTTGACTATACGCTCTGTAGGCATCCAGTCGTCGGATCCTAGAGGATAGTATTGAGCATTTAAGGAAGGGATAAATCGATCAGCATGCCAAAGTGTTGTCCCGTCATCTTTATCTTGCATACCATTAAAATCTCTGCATACTTGTAAATTTGCAAATATTTTTGGTTTTGTTTCTTCGTGAAAAAATTCTTTGGTAAAGTAATTTAAATTTTTGCATATTATTTCATAGGAAGAATATTCAAGATTTTTATATCCTAAATTCTTTAATTGTTTTTTACTTGGCTTTTCATCTTTAAGAAGATTTTTTTTAATTTCCAAACAATTTTTTAGCAACTTTATATATTCTTTCTCAGGAATAAAATTTTCTATTACGACAAAGCCATTTTTTTTTATTTCATTTAAATATTTATTATTAGTTTTGCTATAATTTTTTCTATAACAACACTCAAAACCTTTATGTGATTTAGCTAAAAAAGTCCAGAAAATTAATCTTGATTTATCTAGAAGCTTTATAAAGCTATTTTCTTTTAATTCTCCAAAGATTGAAGGATATGTTCTTTGAACCCTAATCGAAAATATATCGATTAATCTAAGTGTTGGATAACTATCTGATTTAAAAATACTGTAAATCTTTCTTTTTATTTTTTTTATCATCTTAATTTTCTAAACTATGAAGTCTTTCAATAATAATATTAATTATAGAAACTAAAACTACTTAAAATTAATTAAAAAAGTAATTTTTTTAAACAATTAATTTATTGAGAATTTTTTAAAATGAGTATTTTATTTAGATGTGATTCTTCTTCAAAAATAGGAAGCGGTCATTTATATAGATCAATAAACCTTGCTAAAGCACTTAGAAAATATGTAAATAATATTTATTTTATATGTGCTGATCTAGATGGTAATTTAATCTATAAATTCTCAAATGAATTTAAGTTTTACAAAATTGAAAATTCTATTCAAAAAGATATATTGTCGATAAATTTCAAATTTTCAGAAATTGAAGACGCTACAAATTCATTTCAAATAATAAGTGACTATGAAAGAGAAATCCCCGATTGGATTATTGTTGATCACTATTCAATTGGTATAAATTGGCAAAATGAATTTAATAAATTAGTAGATATTCAAACGAATTTTAATATTAAAAAATCTAAATATTTGTTTATAGATGATATTGCAGATAGAGAATTAAATGCCGATATTTTAGTAAATCCCTCTTTTTATGGATTTAAGGTTCACAATCCATATTTATTTCTCTCTAATAAACCAAGAAAAATTCTTCTTGGACCTCATTATTCTATTTTAAATTCTGAATATTATGAAAAAAAACTTATTAAAAATAAAATTGGATCAAAAAAAAAGATAGTTATTTATTTTGGCGCTACTAATTTATACAATATATATAATATTTTTTCAGAAATAATTATAAATGATTACTTTAAGGATTTTGATATAGACTATATTCTTCCTGATGTATTAAAAAACAATTTAGAGATAAGAAATAATGTTAGTGGCCACTCAAATATAAAACTATCCTATAATTTGCCTTCTTTAAAAAGCGCTTTGAGTAATGCTGATTATGCAATTGGTTCTGGAGGGACAACTACCTGGGAAAGATTAATATTAAATATCCCAACTCTTGTAATAACATTAGCAAGTAATCAAATTACAGTTTCAAAAAATCTTCATGAACATAATTTTTTAGTAAATTTAACTGACTACAAGTCAATGAATAAAGAGCTAATAACTGAGAAAATTAAAAAATTTTTTGAATTGCCTTATAAACTCAGAAATCCCAATCTAATTATTGATGAGTATGGAACAAAAAGAGTTGTAGGGGCAATCCTTAAACCACAGTTACCACTAAAAGTAAGAGAAATCATAGAGGAAGATAAATTTTTATTATGGAGATGGGCTAATGATTATTTTGTAAGAATTAATAGTATTAATCAAAATTTTATTACTATAGAAGATCATATGAATTGGTTTTATAAAAACTTAAATAATAAAAACCAACTACATTTAATAATCAACGATAATTTAAATATACCAATTGGACAATGTAGATTTGATAATGAAAATGATCAATTCAAAGTCAGTATTTCCATTGATAGTGCTTTTAGAAATAAAAAATTAAGTATTGATATCTTAGATATTTCAATTTCATATTTTAAAAAACAATATCCTAACAGCACTAAACTCTTTGCCTTAGTTAAAAAGAACAATATTTCTAGTAATAAACTCTTTAAAAAATATGGATTTAAATTAAAAAAAAGTGAATCTTCAAAAGAATTAAATATTTATTTATTAAATATTTAAAAATTTCTAATAGTTTTATTTCTCATAACTAAAGTAATATATAAAATAAATGTTTATTTGAAGTAAATGACTTTTAAAATTGCTAATAAAAATATAGGGCAAGATTTTAAGCCATTTATAATAGCTGAAATGAGTGGCAATCATAATCAAAAAATTGATTTAGCACTTCAATTAGTTGACGCAGCCGCTGATGCAGGAGTTGATGCAATTAAATTACAAACTTATACTGCTGATTCAATGACTTTAGATATTAAAGGTGGCGATTTTGAAATAAAAGATGCTAATTCACTTTGGAAAGGTGAGAGTTTATATTCCCTTTATAAAAAAGCTTCTACTCCATGGGATTGGCATCCTGAAATCTATAAAAGAGCATCAGAGAGGGGAATTATATGCTTTAGCTCTCCTTTTGATGAAAAAGCAGTAGATTTTCTAGAAGAATTAGATACTCCAGCCTATAAAATAGCCAGTTTTGAAAATAATCATATCCCTTTGATTAAAAAAGTTGCTGAAACGGGTAAGCCAATTTTAGTTTCTACTGGAATGGCCTCCTTAAGTGAGCTTGAGAGGTGCGTTAAAACTATTCGTGAATGTGGAAATGAAAAAATTTTATTGTTAAAATGTACAAGTAGTTATCCTGCTTCTCCAAAAAGTTCAAATATCAAAACTATTCCCCATTTGAGAAATTTATTTCAGTGTGAGGTGGGACTTTCTGATCATACTTTAGGTTTAGGAGTTCCTTTAGCGTCAATATCATTAGGAGCTTGCCTTATTGAAAAGCATTTCACTTTAAAAAGAAGCGACGGAGGTGTAGATTCTGCTTTTTCATTAGAGCCAGAAGAATTTAAGTCATTAGTTAAAGAATCAAAGACTGCATGGGAATCTCTTGGAGAGATAAAATATGGTTTTACAAGTTCAGAAAAAAATAGTTTGATTTTTAAAAGATCAATATACGTAATAAAAGATATAAAAAAAGGTGATAAATTTAATAATGATAATATTAAAGTAATAAGACCTGGTGGAGGAGCGCCACCATACTTATATGCATCTATTTTGGGAAAAGTTGCTCAAAAAAATTTTAAAAGAGGCCAACCATTAACTTTCGATACAATTATATGTTAACTAAATAAAGAAAATTTTATATTAAGTATTTAAAATTATCTTTAATTTTATTTAATAAAATGAGAAATAGACTTAAAGCAATTCTTAATAATCAAAAAGATAAATTTTTAGAGGCGAAACCTTTCCCTCATATTATTATTGATAATTTCCTAGAACCTGAATTGGCGAATAAATTATCTACATGTTTTGAAATAGAAACCATTCAAAGAAATAAGAATTGGACTCATCATCATAATGAAAATGCTGATAGATATAGGCTTGAAGATGAGTTCTATATGGATAAAGAATTACAAGCTTTTGCAAGATATACTAATTCAAGAGATTTTATTTTATTTTTAGAGGGAATTACTTCATATAAATCTTTAATAGGGGACCCATATTTTGTTGGCGGCGGGGCAATGTCAACTTCTAGGGGAGGATTCCTAAAAATGCATGTAGACTTTAATTGGAGTCATAAATTGCAACTTTGGAGAAAAATTAATTTCATTATTTATTTAACAAAAGATTGGGAAAAAGAATGGGGAGGTGAATTAGTCTTAGAAAGTAAGAATTCTGATTTAGAAAAGAAAATAGTCCCTCTTTTCAATAGAGCTGTAATTTTTAAAGTTGATAATTTATCTTTTCATGGACAGCCTAAACCACTATCTTGTCCAAAAAATAAATTAAGATCTTTATTTTCAAGTTTTTATTATTCATCTGATAAATTTAAAACTACTTCAGAAGAACCACATTTTACAAAGTATCAAATAGAAAATAGTCCAATAAGTAAATCGCTATCTTTGTAGATTTTGAATACAGACAAATTAGATACGTCAAAAATAAGAATTGGCACTATGCTAAATTCTTTGAGAACTAAAGAAAATGAATTATTAAAGATATTTTTTAGAGCATATGAATTAGGTATAAAAAATATAGATATTTCCCCATCATATATATCTGGAGAATCAATTAAACTTACTTCAAAGGTAATAAATTCATTGAATAAAAGTGATTTTAGAATTCATACAAAGGTTGGATCTGCATATAAAAAAAATCTCTTAAAAGGATATATTTATTTATCTGATGAAAATATTAATGAATCACTGGATATAGTATGTAACTTATTCCCTAATAATAAAATTGAGACGGTTCTAATTCATTTAAAAAGTTCCAAAAAAATTATATTTAATGCATTAAATATCTTAAATAAATATAAATTAGAGGGAAAGTTTAAATATATTGGAGTTTGTGATTTTGAGGATTTTTATTTAAATCAATTTATAAAAAAATACAAAATAAAAGACTTCTATATACAAAAAAGATATTGTTTAGGGATTATAAACTCCCCAAATTTATTGAAAAATTGCAATTATATTGGATATGGATTATTAAACGCAGGTTCTTTTTTGAAAAATTCAGACACATTCAATTCTAGAATTCAAAATGCTTTAGATGCGCCTGAAATTAGAAGTAGAAATTTATTGATTACAAATAATATAAAGTTTGAATTTATTAAGGAAAAATGTAGGGCTAACAATATATTTTTAGTTGATTATTGTATAGCATCACCACTTTTGAATGGGTATGAAAAAATAATTATGGGGCCAACAAAAGTAGATCACTTAGATCCTATTGAAAGAATGTTGGATAAAGGTTATTGGAATCGAATAAAACAACTTAATTTACAGATTTCGCATTTCAAATAAAGAAGTCAAAACACAAAGGATAATTTTTCAATTTAATATATGATAATGTAATTGTATGATTAATCTCATTAATAGCTCTAGATGAAACTGGTTGTTTTAGCGGGAGGCTTTGGTACCAGATTAAGTGAAGAAACACAATTAAAACCAAAGCCTATGGTTGAGATAGGAGGCAAGCCAATTCTTTGGCATATATTAAAAATATATAGTTTTTATGGAATAAATGAGTTTATAATTTGTTGTGGCTACAAAAGTTATTTAATAAAGGAATATTTTGCTAACTACTTTCTACACAATAGTGATGTAACTTTTCACTTGGACGACGATAATAGAATAGAAATTCATAATAGAAAGTCTGAACCATGGAAAGTAACATTAGTTGATACTGGGGAAGGAACTGAAACAGGTGGAAGACTTAAGAGGATTAAACATTTCTTGAATGACGATGAAACATTCTGCTTTACTTATGGAGACGGATTATCTGACGTACCAATTGAATATTTAATTCAATTCCATAAAAAACAAAATAAACTCGCTACTTTAACGGCAGTTAAACCGCCAGGTAGGTATGGGGCTTTAAAAATGGAGGGAAATATAATAAAAAATTTTCAAGAAAAACCGGATGGAGATAATGCATGGATTAATGGAGGGTTTTTTGTTTTGAATAAAAAAGTCTTTGATTTTATAGAAGGTGATGAAACAAGTTGGGAACATAAAGTTTTACCAATTCTTTCAAAAGAAAATCAACTTAATGCTTATAAGCACACAGGTTTTTGGCAGCCAATGGATACCTTAAGAGATAAAAATAAGCTGCAGGATTTATGGATAAATTCAATAGCCCCATGGAAGAAATGGTAATTTTTTAAATGAATAAAATTGATAATTTCTGGTATAAAAAAAGAGTATTAATAACAGGAGTTACTGGATTTAAAGGGAGTTGGTTAGCAATAAATCTTCTAAAAAAAGGTGCGGATGTATTTGGTTATTCCCTGGAAAATGAAGATTCTGAATCTCTATTTAATTCTTTAAATTTAAATAGTAGAAAACTTAATGCAAGCTTCGGATTATTTGAAAATTATTATGCAAATATAAATGATATTGAATTGCTAAATAACAAAATTAGAGATGTAAAACCTGATTTTATATTTCATTTAGCAGCTCAGTCATTAGTAATTAAAGGTTATGAGAATCCTCTAGAAACTTGGGAAACCAATCTTATGGGAAGTATAAAATTATTAGATGCCACAAGAAATATAAGTCATAAATGTGTAGTAATAGTTGTTACCACTGACAAGGTATATGAAAATAAAGAAAAAAATATAGCTTTTTCGGAGAATAGTAGATTAGGTGGGATAGATCCTTATAGCGCAAGTAAGGCAGCCTTAGAAATAGCCGTTGATTCATGGAGGAAGAGTTTCTGTGATCAGTCAAAAAATAAAAAAATTTCTTTAGCTACCGTCAGAGCAGGAAATGTTATTGGCGGTGGGGATTGGTCTACTTACAGATTAGTTCCTGATTGTGTAAAATCTTTGCTGAATAAAAAAGAAATTATATTAAGAAATCCTTACTCAACAAGGCCTTGGCAACATGTCTTGGAACCCTTGAGTGGATATTTAAAACTGGCTGAAAAACTTTTTTTATCAAAAAGTTTGGGTGAAAATGAACATTTAAAATACCTTGAAAGTGCATTTAATTTTGGACCAGATATAAATTCTAATAAAACTGTTCTTGAACTGGTTGAGGAGATTTTAAAAAAATGGAAAGGGAAATATTCTATAATTAAAGAAACTAAAAATCTTCATCATGAAGCAAAATTGCTTTTTTTAGCAAGTAATAAAGCTAAGAAATTTCTAGGATGGCAAAATAAATGGGATTTTGAGGAGACAATTCAAAAAACTATTAACTGGTATCAAAAGTTTTACTCTGGTCAAGATGCTCTAGAATGCTGTATTGAAGATATTAAAAGTTTTGAGGATAAATGCAAAAAAAACTAATTAAGGGCGTTTATGAATTGAATTCAAAAATATTTAAAGATGAGAGAGGTTCCTTTCTAAGTTGTTTTAAAAATAACGAAACTATATATACAGATAATTGGTTGGATAGAAAAATTAATCAAATTAATATATCAAACACTAGTTTAAAGGGATCTATTAGGGGCTTGCACTATCAGGAGAATCCTTATTCTGAATGTAAGATAATAAGATGTATAAGAGGTAAAGTATGGGACGTCGCTGTGGACTTAAGAAAGGAATCTAGTACATATAAAAAATGGGTTGCAATTCAATTATGTTCAAAAAAAAATAATGCGATTATCATTCCAGAAGGATGTGCACATGGTTTTCAGACTTTAGAAAATAATTGCGAACTCTTGTATATTCACTCTGAAAATTATCATCCAAATTCCGAAAAAGGTATAAGATGGGATGATCCAATAATTAATGTTTCTTGGCCATTACCCTTAACACAAATAAGTCTAAGAGATCAATCGTTACCTTTTTATTCTGAAGAATGAAGTTCAAATGTAGACATTGTTTTAATAAACTAAATGAGCCAATCCTAGATCTAGGTAATCAGCCTCCTAGTAATGCATATTTAACTAATGAGCAGTTAAATCAAAGAGAAGTTACTTATCCGTTAAGACTTTTTGTATGTGAGAAATGCTGGTTGCCCCAACTTCCAGAATATGCAAAAGCTAATGATCTTTTTACTGAAGATTATGCATATTTTTCAAGTACATCAAGCAGTTGGTGTAATCATGCAAAAATTTTTGTTGAAGACTCTGTAAAAAGATTTAACTTAGATAAAAGTAGTTTTATTGTTGAAATCGCAAGTAATGACGGATATCTTTTACAGCATGTAAAAAATATGCAAATACCATGTCTTGGAATAGAGCCAACTAAAAAAACAGCCGACCAAGCGGAAAAGAAAGGTGTTAAAACCATTAGAAGGTTTTTTGGAGAAAATTTAGTATCAGATCTTAAAAATGAAAAATTAATTCCAGAAATAGGAGTTGATTTATTAATTGCAAATAATGTATTGGCCCATGTACCAAATATTAATGACTTCATGATGGGCGTATCAAAAATACTAAATAAACATGGTACTTGTAGTATTGAATTCCCACATTTACTTAACCTATTAAAGTATAACCAATTCGATACAATCTATCATGAACATTATAGTTACTTGAGTTTGAGCTTTTTAAAAAGATTAACAACTCAATTTGAACTAATTATTTTTGATGTTCAAAAAATATCTACTCATGGTGGAAGTTTAAGGGTATTTATGACATTGGATAAGGGGAAAAAAATATCAAATAATGTTACTGAAATTCTTACTGAAGAAAAAGAATTTGGTATGGAGAGTTTATCTCCTTTTAAAAATCTTCAATCTAATTCTGAAATTATCAAAAATAATTTCTTGAGATTTTTATTAAAAGCAAAAGAAAAAAATGAAATTGTTTGTGGTTATGGAGCTGCTGCAAAAGCAAATACATTGTTGAATTTTTCGGGAGTTAAAAGTGATTTAATTAAATTTATTGTAGATAAATCTTCGAGTAAGCAAGATAAATTTATGCCAGGCAGTTTAATTCCGATATATAGTCAGGATGCATTAGAGAATAATCCTATAAATAAAATTATAGTTTTCCCTTGGAATATAATTGACGAGATCTCAAAACAGTTAAAAAATAGGGAACTTTATACATTTATACCAAGCTTTAAAAAATGGTAGATAATAGCGAGCAAGTTCATATAATTGGATCCAATGGTTTTATTGGCAAAGCACTTAAAAGAAGTGTGAATGTAGATAAAATAATTTGTTGGAGTCATCAAAGTAAGGATTATTTTATTGACATTTATGAAGAAGAATCATGGATGAATTTATTGAAATTAAACCCAAAGAGATTGATTTTATTATCTTGGCCAGGATTGCCTAATTATAATGAAACTTTTCATGTAACAAAAAATTTACCTCAATTAATTAAATTATTGGAATTATTAATTATTAATGGTTTAAAAAAAATTGTTGTTACTGGAACATGCTATGAATATGGGTTGAAAAATGGTAAATTATCTGAAGATATTTCTGCTGAACCAGTAAGTCAATATGGAATAGCTAAGAATTGCTTGTTGCACTCTTTAAGGAACTTATGTACCTTAAATTCAGTTAATTGGTGTTGGGGAAGAATCTTTTATCCTTTTGGACCAGAACAAAATGAAAAGTCCTTAATACCATCTTTGATTAAGGCTATAAAAAATAATGATGATTTCTTTAGAATAAGTTCAGGAAAACAACTTAGAGATTTTATTCATGTAGATGAGGTTGCAAAAATATTAATTTTTATGATTGAAAATGATGATTTGAAAGGTATTTATAATATTGGTTCTGGGGAACCCAAATCCATTATTGATTTTGTTAAAGAAATAAAAAGAGAAAGAAATTCAAATATTAATATAATTACTAATTATTATAAAGATAGGAAGGATGAACCTCAAGAATTTTGGGCAGATATGCAAAAGTTAAATAAAGTATATAAAACTTTAAAATAATGTATAAACATGAAGAAAGCCACATTGAAGAAGTTAAAAGAAGAGTCGAATTTCAAAATAATGATTTAGCTCTAAAATCAATAAGTGACGATTTTATGAGTAAAAGTCATTTATTAAAATATTCATATAATTTTTCTTGGTTTGGTAGACCTATAATTCAGTATCCCCAGGACATTGTTAGTTTTCAAGAAGTGTTTTTTAAAGTTAAGCCTGACTTGGTTATTGAGACTGGAATAGCTCATGGTGGGTCTTTAATTTTATCAGCATCTTTATTGAATTTACTTGATTTATTTGAAGGTATAAATCCTAATAAATCTAAAAGAAAAGTTTTGGGAATTGATATTGATATACGTTCTCACAATTACAAAGCAATAAAAGAACATCCTTTTAGTAATAAAATCGAAATGATTCAAGGTTCTTCAATAGATCGGGATATTATTAGAGATATTCAAAATATTTCTGGTAATTTTAATAAAATATTAGTCTGTTTAGATTCAAATCATACTCATGAACATGTATATAGAGAGTTATGTTTATATTCTGAGTTTGTTTCTTTGGGAAGTTATTGTATTGTATTTGATACCGTAATAGAACATCTACCAAATGAGTGTTGTAAAGATCGTCCTTGGTCAGTAGGTAATAATCCTTTGACAGCTGTAAAAGAATGGTTAATTGAAAATAAAAACTTTAGGGTTGATGAGCTTTATGATAAAAAATCCTTAATAAGTGTAGCCAAAGGTGGTTTTTTAGAAAGGTTTAAATAAATTATTGATAAATTTTAAAACTATATATTTTTTATAAATAACCAATTCTATTAATGGTAAAGTATATACTGTTTATTGGTTTATTAAGAAATAAATATCTAAATGGATAAAAGAGAATTACCAAATTTAGAAAATTTAAAATTAGCAATTATAGGTTTAGGATATGTAGGCTTACCTTTGGCAGTAGCATTTGCTAAAGACTTTAATAAGGAAAAAAATTCCTCAAGTATAATTGGATTTGATAAATCAAAAAATAGAATTGATCAGCTTTTAAATGGACATGATGCCACAGGAGAAATATTACAAAATGAGATAAATGAATTGAAAAATATAACTTTTACAACGGATGAAAATGATTTGTTAGAAGTTGATATTTTTATAATTTCTGTACCTACCCCAGTTGATGAAAGTAATAAACCAGACTTGAAAACTTTAAAAAAAGCGACTCAAACAATTGCTAATGTAATTAAAAGTGCAATACCATTTAAAAAAAGAAAAGTGGTTGTTTTTGAGAGCACTGTTTATCCTGGGGCGACAGAAGAGGTTTGTCAACCAATAATTGAAAATATATCAACCTTAAAATTAAATAAGGAATTTTCTATTGGGTATAGCCCAGAAAGAGTTAATCCAGGTGATCAAAAACATAAACTAGAAAATATAGTAAAAATTGTAAGTGCTTCTGATAATGAAACATTAGAACTTTTAGCAAATTTATATTCCAAAGTTGCAAAAATTGGAGTACATAAGGCTAAAAACATCAAGATAGCAGAAGCTGCAAAAGTTGTTGAGAATATTCAAAGGGACTTAAATATCGCATTGGTTAACGAATTTTCGATGATTTTTCATAAAATGAATATTGATACGGTGGATGTATTAAAAGCTGCAGCAACTAAATGGAATTTTTTAAATTATCAGCCTGGTTTAGTTGGAGGACATTGTATTGGAGTTGATCCTTATTATTTAACTTATAAATCTGAAGTAAATGGTTATCATCCTGAAGTAATACTTGCGGGAAGAAGAATTAATGACAATATGGCTATCTGGTTAGCAACCTCAGCTATGAAGAAATTTTTGTTTTTAAATAATGGTTTTCCAGGTCAAATAAAAGCTGTGATTTTTGGAATAACATATAAATCTAATTGTCCAGATATAAGAAATACAAAAGTAATGGATATCTATAGAACCCTTTTAGAGTTTGGATGTAGCGTAGATATATGTGATCCCGTACCAGATAAAGAAATGGTAAAGAATAAATATAATATTGAGCTCCAAAATGGATTAAATTTGGCAAATAATTATAATTTAATTTTTATTGCTGTAGCTCATAATGAATTTAAGAAAAAAGATCCAAGTTATTGGAGATCTATAGCTAGTGAAAATTACCTTATTATTGATATTAAAAATATTATTCCTGAAGATAAAGATATTATGAAAATATAATGCTTATTGTAAATATAGTTTGGCTTTGTGCTTTTAACAAACAAAAATGTATTGATGATTTAAATAATATATATGCTAATATTTTTCTATTAAAGAAAAAAATAAAATTAAATTTTATAATACTAGATAGAAGGAGGCAGGGAGTTAGAAAGAAAATTTATTTTAAAAATATAGATAGAAATTTTTATATTTTCTTTTCCTCAAAAGATAGAAGTCATCATGAAGATTATGTTTTTATCTTTGAAAATATTAATTCGGATTTTACTTTAACACTCTCGGATGATGATATTGTTGATCATAAATTATTAATTGAATATTTAAATTTAATTCCAAAATTAAAAACAAAAAAAATTATTTTAGCTATACCAGGGGAGAAAAATTTAAATAAAAAAATTTATAATAAATTAAAACCGAATAAGTCTTATGATTTTTGGCATTATCAATTAATTAGGGGTCCAAATTTATGCCATTATTCTGCAATATCTTCATATCAGCTTTATTTGATATCTAGAAAGTTTGTAAATAATAATCAAACTATTTGGAGACATCCTCTATATGATCAATGTTTGATTTGGGCAGTATTAAATAAAGGTAAAAATAAAATATATACTGTTGAGAATTCTTTTTTAAATTACAATAATGAAAATTGGTTTAATAGAGAAAAAATTTTAGATACATTAAATAATTTTAATTTATGTAATCAAACACCAGAATCTTTAGTAATTAGAGATGTTTACCATATTTATTCTGAAAAAAAATTCAATAACCAGATTTTTATCTGGATAATTTATCTACTTTATAGAAATTTTTGTTATTACAGGAGTATTGGCAGACTAATTAAAATTCTTTTTTCTATTCTGAAATCTATCAATAAATAAATTAGAATTCTATTCCTCCAAAATATTACTTAATAAGATATTACTATCTCAATATTATTATTATTTTTTTTCCCCTTCTAAAATTCAAAAATTAATAATAATTAAAATGGATTTATGTTTTTGTTATATAATTTAAGAAACAAATGATTACTTAGTGAAAAGTTTATCTTTAAGAGATTATAGTAGCCAATTAAATTCTGCTTTAAATTCTGTCGATGAAAAAAAAATAATTGAATTACAAAAAGAAATTATTAAACGAATAGACGGAAATGGAGAAATATATTTAATGGGAAATGGAGGGAGTGCTGCAAATGCACATCATGTAGTAGGGGATTATTTAAAATCTTTTTCGCTGAGTAAAAAACATTTAAAACTAAATTGTTTGTCTGATAACACTTGCTATATTACCGCTGTCGCTAATGATTTAGATTATTCAAAGATATATGAAATACTTGTTGAAAACAGATTGGATTCAAATGATTTGATAATAGTGCTTTCAGGTAGCGGTAATTCCATAAATTTAGTAAAAGCAATTAGAGCAGCAAAAGAAAAGAAAATTAAGACATCAGGAATAATTGCATATTCAGGGGGCGCTTTATTAGATTTATTAGATATTCCAATTCATGTGCATATTAATGATATGGAGATAGCAGAAGATTGTCAGTTATCAATATTTCACCATTTGAAACAGCAAATCTTATCAAAAATAAATTTTGATTCTGACATATCACCAAAATATAGTAAACGTATTAGTGATAACTTAATTGCATGATTATTGTTTCAAGATGCCCCTATAGAATTTCTCTTTTAGGCGGTGGAACCGATTTAGAATGGTTCCTTAATAAATATCAAACTGGAATTTCTATAGGTTTAAGTACCTCTATATATTCTAGAGTAATAGTAAGCTATAGGCCTAAAGGTTCAACTTTTGGTATCCTCAACTACAGTTCAAGAGAAGAATATTCAATGGTTAATTCAATTTGTCATCCAATAGTAAGAAGTTCATTAGAAAATCTCAAAATAGATAAACCTATAGAAATGGCTTCTTTTGGTGAATTTAGTTCTGGTTCTGGTTTAGGTTCTTCCTCGTCATTTACAGTAGCTTTAATAAAGGCTTTATCAGAACTTAAAAATCAAAAAATTAGTAATATAGAGGCTGCTAAAATAGCATGTAATATTGAAATAGATATATTAGGAAATCCTATAGGAAGACAGGATCAATATCTTTGTGCATTAGGAGGAGTAAATATTTTGAAATTTAAGAAAAGAGATGTTGAAGTGATTCCAAATGACAAAATATATAAGGCTGTAGAGCTATTTGTATCAAATTCTTTTTTAATAAATACTGGTTTATCAAGATCTGCAACAGAAGTTCTTAAAAAAATAAAGTCTGATGATACAAATGATAAACGACTAATAGATCTTTTTCAAATTGCGCAAAGTTTCATAGAAAAAAGTAAAAGTTTAGAGCCTGATAAAATTTTAAAGAACTTGGAAGATTCAATTAAAAGTAGCTGGGAAATTAAGAAATCTTTAAAAGGTGTAATGAATAATAAACTTATTGAAATAGAGGATTTTATTAATACAAATAATTTTAAAGTTTATAAACTGCTTGGGGCGGGAGCAGGTGGATATTTTTTGGCTAAATATAATGGTGAAAATTTGAATAAAGATATAAATAATCTATTAATTAAAGGCTTAGATATTAAAGGAATTGAAATTGATAAGAAAGGTTGCGAAATTTGGAAGATATGAAAATAGTTAGCCCAAAAGTTAATCAAGCTGTCATCACTTTAGGTGGTAAAGGCTCAAGATTGAAAGGAATAACCAATAGTGTACCAAAACCATTGTGGCCTATTTTGGGAATTCATTGTCTCGAAAGATCTATAAAAATTTTAATCAATTATGGTATAAATAATTATGTTTTTTTAATTGGTTATAAGGAGTATTTGTTTGAAAAAGAGGCACTTAAATTAACGAGGAAATATGATATTAATATTGTAATTAATAAAGAAAAATCTCCAAGAGGTGAAGCTGGAGGTTTAATAGATGTTATAAAAACTTTAAAGGAAAAATTTCTATTTATAAATGGAGATATTATTTTTAATTTGGATTTTAATAAGTTTTTTGAATTTGATAATATTAATAATTCTGATTTAACTTTTATAACTCACACAACTAGCCATCCTTTTGATTCTGATTGCATTATTGAAAATCCTTCATTAGGAATTTATGATTATAAGTTTAAAAATGATAACAATTCAAATCCATCATTTTTTTTAGGTAATGCCGGAATTTCTTTAATAAGTAGAAAAATTGTTGAATGTGCAAATGTTTCTATAGATATTAATAAAAAATTGTCTTTTTTTAAAGATTTTATAATTTTCGCTAATAAAAATAAATTTAAGGTTTTCAGTTACAATACTTCTGAATATATCTTTGATATGGGTACTCCAAAAAGATTAATTCAAGTGGAAAAAGATCTGAAAAATAAATTAGTTTTTAAAAACTCATATATTAATCGCCAGAAGGTACTTTTCTTAGATAGAGATAATACCCTTATTCAATGTCAAAAAGGTTCATATATCTTACAGAGTGAGCAATTAGAAATTTTTAAAGATAGAGTTATTAAACTTGCAAATATTGGAAAAAATTTTGACTTTATAATTATTGTTTCAAATCAGCCACAAATATCTATGGGATTAACAGATTGGCAAAATGTCATTAATATAAATGGGGAATTAATAAATAAATGTTTAAGTTATGGACTAAAAATTTCTTGTTTTTATATTTGTCCTCATCATCCACATAGGGGATTTAATAATGAAATATTAAACTTAAAGTCAAACTGTTTTTGTCGAAAACCAAATCCAGGAATGTTTTTGGAGGCATCTTTTAAAAGAAATATAAATTTATCTGATTCTTTGATGATTGGAGATTCGATTTCTGATCAGAAAGCTGCTCATAAAGCATCTTTAAATTTTAAATGGATTAGCTCTATTTAGCTTCCTTCTTAATTTTAGAAGAATATTATTACCAAATAATAAACGCAATAAATTATTAAAAATCCCTGAGAAGAGCGATATACTTATCAATAGTAATCTAAAACCATATTTAAGTCTTATTTTTATTTGTGTTTTAGCATTATCAGAGTCTTTTTCATAAGACCTTCTTGTATTATATAAAGTTAAAGGATATGTTATACATTTGGATTTAATACCCTCTTTTATAAATAAATTTATCCATAATTCAAAGTCTTCACATCTATTTTGATTCTCATTATATCTAAGAAATAAAGATTCTCTTTTAATACAAACTGTTGGATGTGCTATTGGATTTAGACCGAAAGATAAGTCAGTTAATAAAGAAAATTTATTCCTTGGATATTTCAGGATCTCACCTTTTTGATCTTTCATATATCCATAAGAAATATCAAGATCTTCTTTTTTCATAATGCCAAGTTGATTGATTATTCTATCTCCTTCGAGTTCATCATCAGTATCAATTCTTAAAATCCATTTAGAATTTGTTTTGAAGATTCCAAAATTCAAGCAAGATGAGAATCCAGTACCTTTATTATTTTTAAGTAATATTGGTTTTATTGCGGATTGATAATTTTCAAAATAACTTAAAACTGTATCATACTTTTTTATCTCAGATTTTTCAAAAACGAAAACAGGAAAAACATTATAATGTCTTTTTACATTCAAACAATTTAAACAGATTTTCTTAAGAAAACTAATAATATCTCCAACATTCTCTCCAAAAGTTGTAGAAAGAATAATTGCATCTATTTTTGATTTTTTTGTCATAATTATTTATTTAGATTAATAATCTGATCAATAGCTTTTGATAAGGCTTCCTTTGAATTCATTTTTGGAGTCCAGCCGTATTCTTTTGCTTTGGTTGTATCATATTTAAATTTTGGGATATCTCCTATCCAACCCTTATTAAGTTTGCCATACTTAATATTTGCATTTGGTGAATATTTTTTAACAATCTCTTCAGCGATCCATCTGACTTCAACAGTATCTTCATGGGATCCTAAATTAAATATTGGATTATCTTTTTTTTTAAGGCTTATTTCATTTAAAAAAATCATCCCATCAACTAAATCATCCACATGAAGGTAAGATTTTTTCTGGGTTCCATCACCAAGAACATTAAGTAATGTTTTATTATTCTGTAATTTTTTATGAAAGTCATATAAAACTCCATGAGTGGGGGGTAATCCTACAACATTGGGGAATCTGAATACTCTCAAATTTTTTATATTAATTTCGCATGCAGCAAAACATATTGCTTCAGATGCTAATTTCATTGCTCCATAATTGGATATGGGCATTAAAGGACCAGTATTTTCATTTATGGATAAATCATTATGATTTCCATAAATAGCTGAGCTAGAAGCAAATATAAAGTTTTTAATATTATAAATTTTAGAAATTTCAATCAAAGAGTATGTTGTTTGGAATGTATTTTTAAAGTCAATATTGGGATCTTTGATACCTAATTGTATATCTGAATTTGCTGCGAGATGCCATATTGTTGAAATATCATTTACTTTAATTATTTCTTCAAAAATCTTTTTGGTGTCTTTAAATGAAGAAACATCGCAATTTATAAAGTGTATATTACTATTTTGAGTTAATTTTAAAAGTTCTTTTTCATGTGAGTTCGATAAATTATCTAATATATAAATAATAGAATCTTTAATTAGTAATCTTTTTACTAGATTGATCCCAATAAAACCTGCTCCTCCAGCAATTATTTCAGCCATATTTCATTTTTCTTCATTTTACTATAACTTAGAAATATGTAAAATTTTATAAAACCACTATTTAATTTATGATAAAGGGTAA
>MDTA01070482.1_pt1 | contig 17837 bp, 7 predicted proteins | sample 811151 | NCBI WGS metagenome assembly MDTA01 (sample SAMN05326648, study PRJNA326480) | marine metagenome | isolation source: seawater | place: Indian Ocean: South | collected 2010
GTACAATGACGGCGTTTACAATCCATTGTGACGCGTCGTGTGTCCGTTTCGATCGAGCGTCGCGTACCCTGAGCGGTTTTCGACGCGACGTGCCTTCGCCTTTCCCCCTCTCCGAGGCTCCTCGCGACCTCGGAGCGCCCGGATGCGCGCCGACGACGGCGCGATGTTGATGCCTCTGCGGCCGACGGTGATTACAAAGTGATGATTACATCACGTTTGAACCATCGTAGGCGGCATTGGCATCGACGCGCGTTCGTCGTCGATAGGAGGTCGCCGCGCGTCGGTCGATCCTTCGATCCTTCCTCCGTTTTCCGCACTAGGGTCTACTCTCTTAGGGTTTAGACTGTTTTTCGTTTTTCACCCGGGGAAGCGCTCGCGCGCGGATGCATCCCGGTCCGCGGATTCATCCATTCGACCCAAAAACAATTCGAACGCGTCGCTGACCTCAATGTCCTCCTCTCTTCACATCAACAGTACCGTCAGTTCCACATCGTGGGTCGCCATGTCCCCACCGATGCGATGCCCGATCCCCAGGTGTACCGCATGAAGCTGTGGAGCACCGACGACACCCGCGCGAAGTCCAAGTTCTGGTACTTCCTCTCCCGCCTGAAGAAGGTGAAGAAGGCGAACGGCCAGATCCTCGCGTGCAACGAGATCTTCGAGGAGGACGTGACCACCATTAAGAACTTCGGCATCTGGATCCGCTACCAGTCCCGCACCGGGTTCCACAACGCGTACAAGGAGTACCGCGAGGTGTCCATGAACAAGGCTGTGGACGCCCTCTACGAGGAGATGGCGTCCCGCCACCGTGTGCGCGCGCCCTGCCTGCAGATCATCAAGATTGCGCAGGTTGCTGACGAGGATGTCAAGCGCGACAACACCATCCAGTTCCTCGGCGTGAAGGAGCCCGTCTCCTTCCCCGTCGTCAACAAGGTTCTTCGCCACGACAGCAAGAGCCAGAAGACCACCTTCAAGTACAAGCGCCCGAACTTCTCCGCCGTGTAAGTTGCGCGGGGTTGTTTGGAGGCGAGGCGTGCTTGAAGACTTGGGGAACGGGCTGGGGTTGCTGGCATAGCAATGGGTTCGGGAGAGTTATGGGGGTGTGGTCGTCGCGATCAAAGGAAAGGTCGCCGCCAAGAAGTGGTTAAAAAACTAAAACCAAAAAAACCATGGAGAGCTCGGGGTTATAGGAAGTTCTCTAGACACTTGTGATGTCAAACTTAGGCATCGAAACAAAACAGCGCGACACAAATCATTCGCAATTCGCCATTTCGTTTCATTACAATATGCTCGCCCACACGATCAAGCCATGTACTTGAACACGTTGGGGTTGTCCTTGTCGCGCTCCAGGTAATCTCGCGAGATGAGGTCCTCGATCCGCTTCTTGATGATCTTAAAGTCGGGCTTGAACATCTTCGTCAGCTGCTGCACAACCTCGAGCACGAGCTGCTGGTGCGGAAGCACCTTGCGGCTCTTCATCGTTCGCACAATCGCCGCGTCGATGGCGTAGCGTCGGTCCTTGTCGACATCCTCCTGAACCTTCTTCTTGTCATTAATCTGCGGGAGCGGAATCTTGATCCGGCGCATCCTGTCAGTGAACTTTTCGTTGTACGTGAACACGTCGTCCTGGTTAATGCTCTTGTTCTCAGGTTCCTTGAGCAGGAGCTTGTACTTGGCGCACGACAGCGAGTGCAGGTTACGTGCCATGTCTTCATCTGGCAGTCCGAGCCTCTCACGAATCTCCGTGTACTTGAGGGTCTCCTGCTCGTTGAAGAGGAGCAAGATGGCAGCCTGGAACAGGTTGATGTTCAGCTCGATGGGCTTGGACGCGAAGTTCCCTTTCATAGTGACCTGACCGAGGCCGTAGATCCACGTCAGCTTGCGGTGCTGCAGCTTCTTATCGTAAAACTCCTTAAACGTGGTGATGCATCCGACGCACTCCTCGGGCAACGCCAGCTCGGTGAATTGGTACGTGGGCCAGAACCCGGTGGTCAGAACCGTGACGGCGAACTCCATCTTGGGCCTGCGGGTCTCGTCGTCGTCTAGCCACTTCTCGAACTCCTTTTGGTTGTCCTTCGCGATCTGCAGATCGGTCACCATGCCCTCCATCTTGCTCGTGAACTGCGCGCCGCACTGCGTCTTGAGCTTGGTCAGGATGGACCGCTCGTGGTCGTCGTTGGCGCTCCTGTCGAAGAGCAAACGCCTGGACAGTTTCTTGCGGTAAAACTCGCCGAAAAGGTCCTTATCGCTGATGTAGGCCAGGAGTTTGACCACCTTCTCCAACGTCATCTCCACCTCCTCGTCTGAGAGCTTCTCGCTGCTGCCCTTCTGGAGCAGCTTATCGCAGAAAAGAGCGAGCAACTCGGCAGACGTGTTCCCCGTGACGACTTTGTTGCAGAAAACTTCGAACGCTTCCTTCAGAGCGCGATGGAACAAGGAGTCATTGCTGAAGCAGTCCATGACGTACTGGAGATACTTGTCGTGGAGCTGGATGATGGACCGGACGAAGACCTGCTCGGTGCCCTGCGCCGCCTTGTCCTTGGGAGCCTCCTTCTTCGCTCCCTCCGCATCCTCCGCCTGCTTCACCAAGGTGACGCCCTCCTTCTCCACGTGCTTCTTGAATATGTCCGCGACCGGGGGCAATCCCGCGGGGATCCGCTTGAACAGCCTGAACATCCTCGCCAGGTCCTCCGTCTTGTCGTCTCGGAGCAGCACCGCACAGCCGCTGTGCTCCTTCTCCAACAGCTGAGTCTCGTACGCCGCGAGAACCTCTTTTTCAACCTCCTTCAGCAGCTTGGTCTCCGATGACGCGTGAAGGTAGTGTCCCCCCCTCTCCTTCTCCCGCCTCAGGCACTCCTCCGCCTTGACCAGGTAATCCGGGCACGAGTCCTCGTCGATCCACACGGAAGCCTTCCTGCTGTAAAACGCCGCTGTGTTCGTGAGCAGGTGCGCCTCGAAGTCCTGCTCGTACGCCTCCATCCCGCCCATGCCCATCTCCACGAAGATGCCGAGGATGTTCTTGACCAACGCGCGGTCGATCTGCTCGCCGTCGCGTTCCTTATCCACCAGCGCGAGCACCGCGTCCTTGACGTTCTTCTTGAGCTCAGAATAGACGAGGTCGCGGAAGCACAGCATGCCCACGTCCTTCAGCTGCGCGAGGTTGTGACGCTGAATGTAGTACCTGTCGAGATAGTTGAAGAAGCGCGAGAGCCACCGGACCATGATCTTGTGGTTGTCCCAGCGCTTCACGAGCTCCTTCAGCATGTACTCGCCCTGCTTCTCGCGCAGCGCGGGAAGAACGTCGGAGATGATGTACGCGTTGAAAGCCTCGCGGTACCTCTCGTACAGCTGCTGGGAGAAGTCGTGGGGCGGTTTCTGTGTGCACATGTTGTAGATGGTGCTGTTCGCGCGAAGTCACGGGCGGGATTCGTCGTCAGCTCGGCGCGACGCGTCTGAAACGACAAAAGTGGACGCCGGAACGGATCTGACGTTTTTGAAAACTGGGCGCGGGGCGGTTCGAGTGGGCGACGCACGTGTAGAGGTTGATGTACTCCTCCGGAGTGAAAGGCTCCTGCCCGTCGTCCTCGAGGATGGCGCGAAGCTTGGTGATTCCTTTCTGCGATCAGATGGGGGGAATCAGGAGGGGTCAGTGGTTCGCTTTTTCAAAGATATCCCGTAGGGTTATTCCTCGGACACAGCTGGCACCTCCTCGGGCTCCCGGATCTGGCGCGCGTCGGGTGCGTGTCGACGGTCGAGGAGCGGGCCACGAGGGATGAGATCGCACCTGCATGAAGTCCCATCCATCCTCGAGGTTGATTATCTTCCTATCGCCCATCATCGTGCTCGGCGAGAAAGCCTCGCGCGCTCAAACCGGACCCGGGAGAGGTGACACGCAGAAGGAGCGAGATCTGCCGCGAGCGACCCTCGGACGCAGCGACGGTCCTCGGCCTCGATACGGGCGCGGGTCCGCGGGTCACGCGCTGCGGTGCCTCGAGGAACCGAGCGGTCGATGGAACGAGACCTGCCGTCACCGATGCTAGCGCGTCGGGCGGTGTGAACGGTCCGAGGTCACCCCGCGGTTCGACGAGCCTCCTCGGTTGTTTGCGTTGATGACTGCGTTTGTTCACCTGTTGACTGGCGTGGATTATTTCATGCACACGATTAACGGCGCCCGACTCTATCTCCTTGCGGCCTGCTAAGGCTTCACAGATCGTACTTGACGTCCCACTTGTCCCTAAAGTTGGTGTTGAACGTCCAGTTATTCTCCCGGATCTGGCCGTAGAACCCCCGCTCGCACAAGTCGTACCCAAGCCGCAACTTCAGGTCCTGATCTTCCACGAAGTTGAAAATCTTCTTCGTCAGCTCCACGGACCCGGCCACGTCCGGCCGACTGAAGCCCTTGCTGCCCACCATGCACCCCCCTTTCACGTCCAGAGTGAGCAGCCCATCGTGATCCAGCTCGAACGTCTTTTTGCCGGCGACGCCGTACTTGACGTCGTCCTGCGTCGTGGCGTAGCTCAGGCCCATGTCCACTCGCGATAACACGCTGCTGGGGAAGAATTTTTTTCTGACGTACGCCCGCGACTCGACGCGACCGTCGCGCGTGTCCAGCGACCCCGAGACCTGCGCGGCGTGGATCGAGAGAGAGTTAGCGTCAGCGCGGGGTTCGTCGTCGAAGGGTCGGTCTCCGTGCGAGGGCGTCGAGGCACGGGCCGGGGAACGCCGTCGGGGCGGATCGAGGGTAAAGCGCCCCTCGCGCGGATAAAAGGTGGGATAGGGGCCGTCGCCGGCGCGGGCGGGGCGGCGCACCGTGAGCACGTAGTTGTCGTCGTTGCAGAACTTCTCCTTGGCGAACAGCTTCAGGTGCTTGTTGCCGCTGTCGAACCTCAGGCTGGTCTCCATTGTTGCCGCGTGCGACCTCCGGACCCGCGCGCTCTGTACAGTGGCGCGCAGTCGCGTCAGTCGGCGCAATTATTCCTGGTCGCCGAAGATTGTTACGCCGTCCAGAATTGGCGCGAGCGAGGCACGGCTCCATGGCTCCTTGGAGGCCGGCGTCCGCGGCGTCGCCGTACCGGCACGCCGTCTCCCCCGCGCGCTCGCACGTCTCCACCGAACTGTCGGACCCGTACCGTCTCTTAGAGAGCGCCACGCGAACGTCGAACGACGCGTACGGAGACTACCACGAGATTGAGAAGATCATGCAACGAGAGCGACGGGAGCACGACCGGATGCAGGCGCAGAAAGCGGAGCTGAAGGAGGCCGAGCGCCGAGCGTTCGTCGCGGAGAGACGCGCGGAGGCGGCCGAGCGCGCCGCGGCTGAGAGCGCGCGCGAGGCCGAGGCCGAGGTCGCCGTCGCCGAGGAGGTGGCGACGCAGGCGGTGGTGGCCAATCGCGACGCGCGGCGCGCGCTCGAGGCGGCGCGCGCGGAGGTGGAGGGATACCGCCAGACGCTCTCCGAGATGGGCACCCCGCCCACGTCGCCCCTGAGCGCGCGGTCGCTCCGCGCATCCCCGCAAGCCTCGCCCCACCGGCCCGACGACGGCGCGATCCCGGGCGTCCGCGCCTCGCCCCAACCCGCGACGCCCGTGCAGCCCGCGAAGATCGCCGAGCTCGTCAACGCCCTCGCGCAGGCGGACGCCAAGGCCGAGCGCCACCGGGTCATCGCCGACGGCCTGCGCGTGGACCTCGACGCCGCGGCGGCGGCGCTCGACGTGGAGCGCGGGGCGAGACTCGCCGCGGAGGCGGTAGCCGCGGCGCACGAGCAAAAGCGAATGGACGCCGTCGAGCGCTTGCTTCGACGCGCGAAGGACGGCGCCGCGTTGCGGTCCGACGTGGCGACGCCCACGCGGTCGTCGCGAGATCTCATCGTCGGGGCGCTCACGCCGAACGATTCGCACGACGTCGCCTCCGCCGCCGCCGCCGCTCCTGGTCCTCTCCGGGGCTCTCCGGAGCTGACCAGGGCGGAGGAAGATCTCGTCGCGTTGGAACGAGAACACGCGATCGAGCTGGACCACCTTCGGACGCAGCTCGCGAAGAGCAAGGCGGAGACGGACGCGACGCGAAGGGCGCTGGACGCCGCGCGCGCCGCCGAGGAGGCCGCCGTGCTCGAGCGGGACGCCGCCGCGATGGCCGGCGCCGTCGCCGAACGAGACCTGGCGCTGCTGGAACGGGGTCGCGCCGGGAGGGAGGGTCGACGCGCGCTCCGACGGGTCCTGGAGGAACTGGACGCCATCGAGCGACGGTCCGCGGGGATATACAAGGTGGCCGCATCGGCGATCGACCTGAACCGTCGGATGTGCGAGGCCATCGAGGCGATGCCCGTTCGATCCGGACGATGGCTCGGCGACGGGTCGTCAGACGAGGACGACGACGACGAAGACCCGCGGGGATTTCGCGCCGTCGACCGGGGAGTGGAGCAAACGTGGCGCGTGGGCAGGGACGTGCTGCAGGAGGCGTGGCACCACACCCGAGGGGAGATGCGTCAGCTCAGGCGGGAGGCGCGGACTCTGGGCGCGCAGCTGGAGAGGGCGGCGTTGGCGGAGGTGAAAGCCAAGGCGACGGCGAGCATGTACCGGTCCCACGACTCGCGCCTCTCCTCCGATTTCGACAAGGGATTCGCGGTCGGTAACAGACTGGCGGCGCGCGGCGAGGTGAACCGCGGCGACGGCGTCCACTCGGCGAGGTCGTCGTGGGAGAGCCGCACGTTCGCGCCCGAAACGACGCGTTCTCGTCCGGAGACGGCTCGGAGGTCGGCGGAGGTTCGAACGTCGGCGGAGGTTCGGAGGTCCGTCAGCAGGGACAGGCTTCACTCCCGCGCGTCCAGCGCCCGGAGCAGCGCCGCGACGAGTCTCGCCCTCGAGTCCAACCGGCGCGGACGGACGACGACGACGACGACGATCGGTCCGGGCTCGTCGCCGGCTGCGCGATCGCCGTCCGCGTCGCCCGCGAGGATGGGAAGCGTGCGGTCCAGCGCCGTCGGATCGATCGCGTCGGGGTTCCAAAGTCAAAGTCCGTCGTCGTCGTTCGGGGGCGCCGGTGCGACGCGAAGGAGCCGGTCGGTGCCTCGCGGCGGCGCGATGGCCTCCAGCACCGATCGATCCAGTCCGGGCAGGGGACGATCGCCCGCGGCGAAGAGGCGGGTGTTTGCGGAATCGCCCGGCCGGTCGGTCGGTCGCGCGAGGAGCGCCAGCGCCGGACGAACCGTGCCGATCGCGTCCCCCGTCGCCGCGTACATTCGCGGCGAGGCGCCTGCGGACGCTCGCCCCGAACCCAGGCGACGGGGACTCACCGCCAGGGACTACTCGGACGCTTCGAGGTCGAAATCCCCGGGGTCGAGCAAGGAGCGGCTCAAGAACGTGATACTCCGGCGGGGACCGGCGGGCGAACCCAGGCCGAGGGACGGTAAGACGCCGTCGCAGAGGCTCGCGGAGATACAGGCGCAGAGGCGCATACCCGCGCCGTCCAAGGGGAGGACCGGGAAGCAGGCGAAGAGCGCCCGGCCGTCGTCGGCGCCCGGAACGAGGGACTCGTCGGAGAGCAGGTTCGCGAAGTCCCCGGCGCGATCGCCCGCGAAGTACCTGCGGAAGGGGGGCGCGTACGAGGTGGCGTCCAGGTACAAGTCGCCGAAGGGGAAGGTGGACTTGATGCCCGTGCACAGGCACAGGTCACCGCGCAAGCCGCAGGGACGATACGCGCTTTAGCATCTACAGTTACGAGTGTGCAGAGGATTCCCTTCTTTTGTATTTAATCCAGCTCCTGCCTATGGAGGTTGTCTGTGCCAATCTCAATCTTCCGTGCGCTTGTCATCTTGCTGATGAGAGGCCGAGTTGAGTCGCAGTGCATCGGGCGCCGGTGAAGGACAAGATAGCTGGGGGGAGATAGAGAAGCGCTGAGCGCTGGCTGGGAGCACCAGAGCGCTCGGGCGGGTGACAAGGGTGATACTGTCTCCATCTCCGCTTGTGATACAGGCACGCGGATGAGGTTGCGAGAATGAGCGAAGCTGCGGGAAAACTTCTTCAGGGAACGTGTGGTTGGGCTTCCCCGCACCAGGCGCTGAGCATCTACGGAGGCAAAGTCATAGGTTCGGAAGAGCGACTCCGCATCTACAGTAGGAAAGCGTTCGCTGCCCTCGAGATTGATACGACGACCTACGCAATCCCTAACCCAGAAAGGACAAGGCTCTGGGCGGGGCTGACCCCGCCTGGTTTTACATTCCTGGTCAAGGCGTTTGGAGTGTTCTGTGGATCTGTTGACGTCGGCAACCTTCCTAAATCAACGAGGGCTGTGCTCGGAGTAGACCCGGCGGATAGGAAGCGCGTAAACTACTCCGATTTGTGCGAGGCGGCTCGGGAAGACCTCTGGACGCGTTTTCACGCCGCGCTGGAGCCCTTGCGCGACGCGGGGAAGCTGGGTTGCGTCGTTTTCCAGTTTCATCTTTCCTTTGGTCCGCACCAGACAAATCGCACGCACGTCGAGCACCTACGCTCCCGGCTTTCACCTCAAATCAGGATGGCGGTGGAGTTTCGCGACCGGGCGTGGATCCAGGGCGACGAGGCTCGTCGGACGGTGGAGTGGTGTCGAGGGAAAGAATTTTCTCTAGTAGCGGCCGATGAGCTCTTACACGAGACCATGCAGCCCGATCGCACTCAGACGGGGCTGAGACCGGGGGAGGTGCGACGCGCCATGCCGACGCTACTCGCCGCGACGTGCGAGTGGGGTGCCGTGGTGAGGGTGCACCGCAGGCACGGGACGAGAGAAAGGCTGCTGGAAGACGACGAGATTCGAGCTTGGGGACGAAGGATCAGGGAGGTGGCGCCTCGTTTGAGAGGCCCAATCTGGTGCCTGTGGGGAACAGACTGGAAAGACGCGGCGATTGAGAACGCGGCTAAGCTAGCCGACGCGGTGGGAGATGAAATCGTGTTTGACTGGATCGGCTTGCAGAAGAAGGCGTCGATGCAGGAAAAGGGCGGGATTGCGAGCTTGTTTGCGAAGGCGCAAAAGTCCGAGCTCTCAGCCGAGGACAGGGCCGCCATTTCCCTCGCGAAAACGCACAAGCGCCCGGCCGAGGTCCATCCAGCCAGGACAGTGGAGACGTCCGCCATCGCGCGCATGTTTGCAGCTAAAAAGTCGAAGCGCGAAGACGACGACGAAAGGCCAGAGATTGAAACTCGGCGCTAAAAACAACATTTTAATTAACGAGCAGGGGTCACGCCGGGAAAGATTCGTGGACCCTGAGGTGCTCCAAGAACGTCCACAGGTTCTCCCCGCACGCCTCGTACCCTCGCAGCGCCGCCCTGAATCCGTCGCCGTACACCGGATCCTTTCTGACCTCCATCTGCCGCCGCCTTCGCTCCGCCCACGCGGCGACCCTCGGGTCCCCCTTCGGGTTGGACCCCGCTACTCCGCCTCGGTCCCACCTACCGCCGCCCAGCCACAGCCACGCGAACAGCTCGCACACGCCCTCCTAAATCGCCAGCGGCAGCAGCGGAAACTTTCGCATGAACAGGTAGCAGTGGCCGTACTCGTGCGCGAGCACCGCGCCGAGCGCGTCCGAGCTCATGCCCTTCAGCGCGACGACCCCTTTCAAGATGCGTTTTTCCTCGACGCGGACATCCGGGTGGCTCCTCGCCAGCTGCGCCGCGCGCTGAATGGACCCCGGGCTGGCGTCCGCGAGATCGCACGAGCCCTTCACCGGGGTTCGGTCCGTCGGGCAGGAGGCGTCGCCCGGGGGGGAGCCGGAGCCGTTGTCTTCAGAGAGCTCGTACCCGGATCCGCGTCGCTCGAGCTTCCAACCGAGCATGATCTTCTTCCACTCCTCGGGGGGAGCCCTTCCTTCGAGCGTGATCTTGGTGCGCGTCACCCCCCGCGGGCCGTTGGCGTTCGGACCCCTGTGCCGTTTATCAGCGGCGCGGGCGAGCCGATCGGCCGCGACGAGCTGCACCGCGACCGTCTGATCGCCCGGCGCCGACCTCGCGCCCGCGTGGGCGCAGAAGCGAATGACGCGATTCATGAGATGCGCGGCGAGGACGTCGTCGTTGACCGCCTCACGCGCGCACGCCTCGCACTGCCCGATGACGGCGTGACCGCCGGACGCGCGCCTCGCGGTCCTCGTCGCGCCGTCGGTCTCGTTTCGAAACCCCGCGCGCCTCTGCTTCGTCTGAAACTCTTTCGTGACGCAGAACCCGCAGTCGTCGCACACGCTGCCCGGGCTCGCGTCGCATCGCTCGCACATCGCCTCGTCGGATGTCGCGTTCCTGACGTACGATTCGCCGCTGGCCATCGCGACGGCGCACACGGCGCATCGGGGCGCGTACGTCTTCCGGTAGCAGCCTTCGCACACCGCTCGCTCGTCCTTCCCATCCTTGGAGTCGCTCACGCGGTTGTATTTGCCTCGCCTGAACTCCCCGTCGCAGTCCGTGCACCTGAAGTGCCCCTCGATGAACTTGCGGCCCATCGCGGACGTTACCCTGCCATCCAGCCCCTCGCCGCAGCCGCACGCGCATCTGGGCGCGAATATTTTGACGTGGCATCCGCGGCAGTACGGCGCGCCGTCCGACCCCTCGACGTACCGGCTGGTGACGTCCCGCGAGCATCGACGGCACCTGAAGCACTCGCGGTGGTACTTGCCGCCGAGCGCGCGCACGAACGCGCCGCTGATCCCCCGGCCGCACCCGTCGCACTTCTCGCAAACCTTGTCCACGTGGCATCGCTCGCAGATGATTCGCCCGGACGCCGGCGGGTGCTCCACGAACTTGCGCGCGATCGGCTCGGTGCAGATGTCGCACGTGAAGCACTTGACGTGGCAGCGATGTTTTCCTCCGAGCGCGGTGAGAATCTCGCCCTTCAGAGGTTTATCGCACCGCGTGCATCGCTCGACGTATCGATCATCGTAGCACCTCATGCAGCACAGCACGTTCGGTAGCTTCGGGTCCGAGGCGAACGTCTTGCACTCGGCGCCGCACAGCTCGCACCTCAGACAGTCCGGGTGAAAAGCTTTTTTATTCGGGGCGACGAGGTAGCGGCCGGTCACGAGCTCTCCACAGCCACCGCACCGTAAGACGCCGCCATCGACGCGCGCGGGCGTGACGGAGATGCGTCCGAGGCGCCTCTCCGCCTCTTCCAGCGCCGCCAGCGGGGAACTCGGCATGCTGGCGCGCTCGCTTATGGGACGGGAGAAGATGACAACGGTTCAATTGATATTTTTTTCTAAGTTAGAGACTGCAAGTACTTGTACCAGCTCGTTCTCACCCAGACAAGCCCAGCTGAATGGGCTCGTCGTCGACATCCGACGCCGTCGTCCTCGTCGGCCACGGGAACTCCCGTTGCGTCGCCAAGACCCGCCGCAGCAGCGGGTCCGTCTCCCGCGACGCCGCCGCCGGGGGCGACGACGGCGACGACGTCATCGTCGGCGGCGGCGGCTTTCCCACCCGAGGCGCGAGCGCGAGGCGCTCGCGCGTCGCGCCGCCGCCGCCGCCCGACATCCAGAGGCGATTGGCCCTGTCCGCTTCCCGTGCGTACGACTGCGCCGCGCGATGGGTGTCCATCGCGTGCGAAGTCGGGGCGAGGGGTGAGAAGGCGGACAGGTGCGCCGGCGAGAAGAGAGGCGCGTGAAGCGGCGTTCGATGGTGTTCGAACTCGAACAGGGCGCCCCGCGGCGATTGCGAAAAGAGCGGCGTCGCGGAGAGCGTTCGATTGGACGCGGCGCTCGCCGAGGAGATCGGCGGCAACCAACCCGCGTCTTCCCTCCGCGGGCCTCCGACGGGCGGCCACTCACTCCGGGCCTCCACGGCGGCGAGGGTGAGGGGCCGCGCGACGGTCGGGTCGGTCTCCACCTTGGGCTCAATCGGCGCGATGGGGCGGATGGCCGACATCACGACTTTGACCCTCTCGCCGGGGCTCCTCGAGCGCCGCGCCCGCGGCTTCTCATCCTCCCCATCCTCATCCTCATCCTCATCCTCGTGGTCGTCGTCGTCGTCGTCGTCGCACGTCTCCCGCTCGTTCCTTCGAACCCACGCGTTCCACTTGAGCTTTTGGTCCAACTTCGCCGCCGGTTCCTTGAGATCGCCAAAGTCGTCGTTGGGACCCGCGGGTTCCTGGGGCGCGCCGCACCCGTCCCGCGCGATCCCGGCGTGCCAGTCGCACTGGTGGCAGCACCAGTCGTCCGGCAAGGTCTCGGGGTCGACCCACGCGGGCAACCGCCGCCACTTCCCGCACCCCCGCTCCTTGCACTGCACCCACTCAAAGTTCGGGAGCTCGTGCGACAGGCCCACGTCGCCGCCGAGAAGGTGCCCCATCGTTGGCGTGGCGCCCGTTCGCATCGCCACCGTCACCGCCGCGAGTTGACCGGTGAGCACGGCGCCGTGGACGCACTGCGCCCCCTCCAGCGAGCACGCCTCGCCCGCGAAGTGAACCCTTCCGCCGTGCTCTGGTTCGCCCAGCGCCCTCACGTCGTCCTCGTCGGACCCCACGCGCATGTACGAGTACGCGCCGCACGACCACGGGTCCTCCGCCCACCGCGTCACTCGCCAGTCCAGCAACTCCGGCGTCGGCTGATTCACCATCTTCATCATCTTGCGAAGGATCTCGATGACATCGTCCTTGACCTGCGCGTCGGAGCGGCCGGCGAAGCCCTCGCCAAACGGGGGCGCCACGTGCGCGACGATGACGTTGGGCTTGCCGTACGCGTGCATGTTGATGAATCGGTACCTCTGGTCGGTGCAGTTCAGGAATCGGGCTTTGGCGGGCCAGAAGCACCGCTCGAACCGGAGGACGACCTTGTTCTCGGTGCCCATGCCCAGGGCGGCGATCGCGGATCGTTTCCGCGGCGACAAAGGGGGGACGAACATCACCTCGCTGCGTCTGGCTCGACCCTGCAGCACGCCGAGGGGCAGCGCGACGACGACGTAGTCGCACAAAAACTCCTCCCCGCTCGTGCTCGTCACGACGCACCGGTATTCACCGTCGGCGTCCGACTCGCCGGGGCCGTCGCGAACGACGACGGACGCGGCGGGGGTGGAGAGGCGAATGCACTCCTCGGGGATATCCTCGGCGGCGGTGGCCAAGACCAGGTCGTGATACCCGCCGACGACGAGACCGTCGCGGAGATCCAGGTCCTCGTCATCCGACTCCATCTCCTCGACGTGTTTACCGCGTTTTCCGTCGGGCGCCTTCTCGGGCGACTCCGCGAGCGAGGGGGTGTGCGGCGCGGCGGCGGCGGGCTCGGGCTTCGCCTTGGAGTTTTTCTCGGCCGCCGCCTTCGTTTTGGCCTTGGCGCGATTTTTCCTCCGGCTAGCCTCGAACCGCTCGAGGAACCTTTGCACCGCGACCTTCGACCGGAGTTCGAACTGGGACTTGCCGGGCACGTGTTCGCCCTTTGAACCGCAGTTTTCGAACTTGAGCCTCTCGTACTTCTTGGAGTTGACCTTGCGCCACAGGGAGAAATACACATCCACGTGCTTTGGACCGTGGGTGCGTTTGACCGCTCTCACCCACACCGGACCGGTGAAGTGCCTGTTGCCGTTCCCCATCGGCCCCTCCGGCGCGGTCTTCATGATTTCCTCGGGCATCTTCTCAAACACCCCCTTGAGGTCGGACGGAGGCCCAAAGCCGTCGTCGTGGCCACCCGACTTGCAATCATCGGCCTTCTCCTTCTTGGCCGCCGCGGCGGCCTTGGCTTTCTCCTTCTTGGCCGCCGCGCGGCGCGCCGCCTCCGCCTCCGCCGCCTCCTTGGCCGCGCGCTCGGCAGCCTCGGCGTCCGCCTTGCTCGGCTCCTTCAGCTGCTCCCTGGAAGCCCGGATATCCTCCTCGATCGCCAGCTTGGCTTTCACGGACACGGCGCGTAACCCCGCGTTGTATCCCCACTGGAGCACGCGCGCGGACTCGTACACCGCCTCTTCGGTGGTGTTGAGTTTCCCCTTGAACATCGAGTTGTAAATCCTCGAAGTCGCCGCGGCGATGGAGCAGTCCCGTCTGTCGGCGCCCTTCGCCGACAGAAACTTCACCCGATCGCGCTCGATATCCGCCGTTGCCCAGCGGACCTCACCCACCGTCTGCGCGTCCAGAGATCCCCACTCGTGCTCGCCCTCACATTTCCCGCGCGCGACGTCGTCGCAGGGCTCCGCGGGCGGCGGCGCCCCTTCCCGTGCCGCCGTCGCCCTGAGCGCCGTGAGCTCGTTCTCCCGCTTGAGGTACTCGAGCTGCGACAGCCCCACGCGGGCGGCGCGCAGGGCGAGGGACGCGCCGTCGCCGTCGGCGTACTCGTCCGCGATCCACCGCCGCGCCTCGTCCTCCGTCTTCGGCACTTGAACCGATGGAAGCGCGGCGTTGACGGCGTAGAGTGCCTGGAAACCTTTCTGCACGCACCTGAGTTTCACCTTGCCCCCGTGCCTGGTGTCGTACCAGTGCGCGTTGCCGCCCCATCCCTGCGAGTAGCCGCCCTCGCCGGGGTCCAGCGCGGCGCCCTTTTGCTTGGCCATGACATACACCGGGTTGTACTTGTGGCAGCCGTGCACGAAGGACGCGCCGAGGTCCAGCTTAGTCTCGGGGAGGTTGTGTTCGGGCCGCGGGGGCAACAAGGCGGTGTGCACCCGCCCGCCGATCCGGTCTTGCCCCTCCAGCACGGTCACCTCGATGCACATCTTGATCAGCGCCCGCGCGGAGCTGAGACCCGCGGGACCGGCGCCGACCACCACGACCCTAGGGGTCCTCCCCGCGCACCAGGACGTCAGCGTCTCGGGCAGGTCGACGTCGACATCCGTTCCGACTTTGGCCTCTTCCCGCTTCGCGCCCTTCTTCGCGCCCTTCTTCGCGCGTTCGCCACCGCCGCCGTCGTCGGCGGCCCTCGACGCCTTGGTCTTCGCTTTCTTGTCTCTCGGCGGCTCGGCGGCGGTCTTCCGCTTCTTCGCGGGGGGCGCCTTGGGAGAGGCGGTTCGCTGCCAGGCGGAGGATATTTCGCGTTCGCGCTCCCACCTGTCGAAGTTTGTGCGTATCTCGACCGGCGTCCAGCGCGATATCTTCTCCGCCTCCACGAACGCGTTGATCTGGTCTTCGCTCGTGCTCGTTCCTCTCATTTTTTCCAGCTCACCGCGCCAATCGTAAGCGCGCCAGTCGGGGCCGATGTCCCTGAGCTCGCATGGCTCCTCGGCACCGACGTAATGGTACGGGTCGGGGTATCCGAGGTATCGAAAGAACACCTCGCCGGGTCGTGGGTGATTATCCTTGCTATGCAAATGCATGGAGCGCATGCACACCTGGGATATCGTTGGAACGGGCGGAAATGTCAGCAGCGGGCGAGATCGCGCGAGCGCGTGAGGGCGCGAAAACGATGTTTTCTTGAGCACGGTTGCAGGGAGGAGGGGGCGGACGGGACGATGGGTGAGCCGTGCCTGCACCGGCCATATGCCGTCCTGCGAATTCACGATACACAAATCACCGTCATCCGGGAACCTCGACGCGTGCGACATCGCGCACGCCCGAACCCTAGGCACCTTGTGGGCGCAAAGTTGGTTGTCACGCAAAGTCACGTGAAAAAAATCTCACTGCTGCCAGGTCTCTCATTCAATGTTCTGGTAGCCGTCGCGGGCCACAGGGCAAATAGTTTGAATCACGTCAAAAGTTAACACCAAATAATATTATACGACCCACATGTAACTAGTTGGCCTCTCGTCTCCCATCGCGAACCCGAGGTCGTCATCAGAGTCGAGGATCCGAGGTTTCGGCATTTCGAGCCAGGGCGGGCGCCCAACCGTCGGGGATCCTTCCGAGGCATTCTTACCTCTCCCATCACAGTGCCCTACCCCATAGCAAGATGAAAGCGGGGTTCCTGGGGGGGCAGAGGAGGTCTACCAGGGCTACCAGGGTGCGGGTGCGCGATGCGCCCGCCGCAGACGACGACGACGACGACGTCCCGCCTCCGCTCGTCCGCGACAGCGACGGCTCATCTGATGACGATGCGGCGAGCGACGATGGCCCGCCCTCGGTGGTTGAGTTCCGCGGTTCCGGAAGCGACGGCGACTACTCGACGGTGTCGGGCGAATCTCCGCCGCCCCTCGTGGACGACGACGAAGAGTTCGACTCCGACGCCGACGTCTCCGACCCCGACGAGTCTGGCGACGGCCGCGCGCGGGCCCGGGGCGCCCGAGTGAATGGTCCCGGCGCCGGGTCCGCCGCGTCCAAGTCGTCCAAGTCGATCGAGAGGGACGGATCGTACTACTGCACGTGGAAGATTCCCGGGATACGTCACGGCATGGACAACCCGGACGGGAGACGACAGTACTGGTCGGACTTCGTGGACGTGGGCGAGATGTGGGACAACCTCGGCGGCCGATGGGACGATGCGGAACCCAAAACCAATGAGCTCTGCGGACTCCAGCCGGTTCAACAACGCGCGCGATTGATCCTGTACCCGCGCGGGGACTCCGCGTCGAGGCGCGGGTGGACGTCGTGCTACCTGCAGATGAAGCAGTTCCAGCGCGTGCGGACGGACGGCGGCGATGAGTGGGTTGAATACAACGAAGGGGGGATGTTCTTCTCCAACTTTGCGCACTACTGCGTCGTTGCTCGGACCTTGCAGGGGTGTGACGAGATCCCGGGGTTCTGGGAAGACCTACCGCCCGCGTTCTACACCTACCATAGATTCAACAAGAACAGGAGGTCGCACGGATGGGCGGACTGGTGCCAAGAGACGAAGCTTCGCGAGCATCTCGACCCGGACGGTGCCTTGTGGGTGACGGCGAAGATAACCATACTGGAGGAGAGAAGCCAGCTCTTCCCCGACGATCGCGGCCGAGGCGTCGGTGGGGTCGGCGGCGAGGTTGGAAGCGGCAAGTTCACGTGGCACATCGATAACATGGACTCGTTCCTTGACATGATGAAGCAACACAAGGTGACCTCGCCTGAATTTCGGTGCGGCGTGAGCGACATGCCGTTTTGTGTATCCGTCTACGAGACGGATCCCATGGACAAGTCGGGTTCAAACATCGGCCCCGCGGACGTGATGAGTAAGAAGAAGAAGGATCCGGACGACCCGAACGAAAAGGTTTCGCAACTGTCGATATGCCTCGAAGTCGCCGACACTTACATGAAGGAGCGCCGGATCAGCTTCACCGACACCACCTGGCTCCTTTTCCGCGTGACGCTCCACCACATCTTTGACAGCAAGGCGAGCATCCACCGGGATACGTACGGTCGTATGGGACATAACAACTCGGGGGATGACGAGTCATTAGTTAGGGGCTTCAGAGCGTTTATCCCCATGGACGACTTTGTCGAAAGTGGCTACCTCGGGCCCCGTGAGAAGGAAAACAACACCAGCATCACGGTGACGTTCCTCGCGCTGAGGGAGGCGTCGGAGGCGAAGACGTCGTCGTGGTACGCTCTTCCGTCGCAGTGCAGGGATCCAGTGCTGGCGGCCGCATCGCAGAAGCCGGGGGGACCCTCGGTGGGCGCACAGTTATCGGTGGGGAAACCATCCACCGCACCAGGATCGTTTACGGTGACGCACGCGCCGGTCGTCAAAGGCATCGCGGGCGGGATTCCGGACGAATCTCGAACAGCTATCAAGGGAAAGCGGCCCAAGGGTCAACGGCCGCAAGATAACACGGATAATGGTCGCATGCAGTGCGTAGGGCGCTTCGTGTGGCGAATTGACAAGTTCAGCAAGCTCAAAGACATCGTGAAGAAGCGCAAGATGAGCAATCTGAGCATAAAGTCGCCGCAGTTCACGGTAGGCGGTCAAAGCATGCGGCTGATCATGTACCCGCGCGGTATGACAAACGATAACCAGGATAAACCGCCGACGCACATGGCCGTCTTCCTCCAGGTCTCGCCCGGGCGAGGAC
>MDTA01215836.1_pt1 | contig 17831 bp, 17 predicted proteins | sample 811151 | NCBI WGS metagenome assembly MDTA01 (sample SAMN05326648, study PRJNA326480) | marine metagenome | isolation source: seawater | place: Indian Ocean: South | collected 2010
AAGTCTTAGTAGCAAGATAAAAAAAATTAAAGGAAAAAGAAAAGTTGTTTTATGTCATGGTGTATTTGACGTCTTGCATATAGGGCATATAAATCATTTCAAATCTGCAAAAAAAAAGGGTGATATTTTAGTAGTCTCAGTAACTCCAGATAGATATGTTAATAAAGGTCCTAATAGACCTGTCTTTCCACTAAATATAAGAATGCAGTCAATTGCAGCGTTAAAAGATGTGGATTTCGTTACTGCTAATATCTCCGATACCGCTATTTACCCAATCTTAAATTTGAAACCTGATTTTTATTGTAAAGGCAAAGATTACTTAGATAACAAAGCTGACTTATCAGGCAATATTCAAAAGGAATTGAGGGCAATTAAGAGCATAGGGGGTAAAATTCATTACACTCAGGATGAGTTATATAGTTCTAGTAAAATTATAAATAATCTAGGATTAAATTTGAAAGATGATCAAAAAAATTTTATCAAACATCTAAAAAAAGAAAAAAACGTTAATATTATTAACACTATCAAAGCTATAAATTCGTTTTCTGATCTAAAAGTTTTAATTATTGGCGAAACAATTATAGATGAATATGTTTATTGTGATGCTTTAGGAAAATCAGGAAAGGAGCCTGTTTTAGTTGTAAAAAAATTAAATTCAAAAAAATTTATAGGTGGGACACTAGCAATAGCTAATAATTTATCAAGTTTTTGTAAAAAAATTTCTGTAATTAGCTATATTGGTGAAAAAAAAGAAGAATTAGGATTTATCAAAAAAAATATTAGAAAAAATATAAAATTAAGTTTTTTAAATAAAAAAAATTCTTGCACTATAGTCAAGAAAAGATATGTAGACGAAGTTAATAAAACAAAAGTATTAGGAGTCTACTCAATTGAAGATAACTACTTGAATACTAAAGAGGAAAAACTTTTGAAAAAAAATATTATTAAAGAAATAAATAAGCATGATTTAGTTATTATCTCAGACTACGGACACGGTTTAATTTCAAAAAAAATAGCTAAAGAAATTCTAAAGAGAGCTAAGTTTTCATCTGTAAATGCCCAAGTTAATGCAGCGAATATAGGCCATCATACAATATCGAAATATTTAAAGCCGAATCTTGCAATTATTAATGAGAACGAGATGAGGCACGAAATGAGAAATAAGTCAGAGAAACTCGATGTTCTTATTAAATCAATATCTAAGAAAATTAACTCTAATTATACTGCAGTTACTTCAGGCAATACCGGAATGAAAATGTTCTCAATGAAAAGTAAAAAATTGCATCATTGCCCTGCTTTTGCAAAAAACATTGTTGATAAAATAGGTGCTGGTGATACGATGCTTGCTCTACTTTCATTGTGTGTATTTAAGAAATTAAACTCAAAATTAAGTATGTTTATATCCTCCTTAGCTGCCGCTACAAATGTGCAAACAGAAGCTAACAGTTTAATATTAGATAAAACATCTATAATTAAATCAGCAGAGTCTTATTTAAAATAATAATGGGTGAAATAAAAAAAATTCTAATAACTGGTGGAGGAGGTTATGTTGGTTCGGTGTTAGTGCCAAAGCTGATAAAAAATGGTTTTTTTGTAAATGTAATTGATTTAATGATTTATGGAGAAACATTACCTAGAGATAAAAACTTAAAAATATTTAAAGGAGATATAAGAGATATTGATTTAGTCAAAAAATCTTTAGAGGGTGTTGACGCCGTAATACATTTAGCATGTATTTCAAACGATCCAAGTTTCGAACTGGACAAAAAACTGGGAAAATCGATTAACCTTGATTCATTCAGGCCTTTACTAGAACAATCAATTATATCAAGAGTGAAGAGGTTTATTTATGCCTCGTCCTCTAGTGTTTACGGAATAAAAAAAGAAAAAAATGTTAATGAAGAAATGTCACTTGAGCCATTAACAGATTATTCAAAATTTAAAGCTGATTGTGAGAAGATATTAAGTGAATATAAAGAAAAAAATTTCTGTCAAACTGTAATAAGGCCAGCAACTGTTTGTGGTTATTCACCTAGACAAAGATTAGATTTAGTTGTGAATATTTTAACAAATTTAGCATTTCACAACAGAAAAATTTCCATCTTTGGTGGAAATCAACTAAGACCAAACATTCATATAAATGATATGACAGAATTATATATTTCTCTACTTAATTGTAATGATAAAATAATTAATAGAAATATTTTTAATGCAGGTTATGAAAATAATTCAGTTTCTGAGCTTGGGAACATAGTCAAAAACAAAGTTGGTGACGATGTTGAAATTATTAAAACTGAGACAGATGATAATCGCTCTTACCACATATCTTCAGAAAAAATTAAGAAAGATTTAAACTTTAGCCCAAAACATACTATTGATGATGCCGTTCAAGATCTTTTAAATGCTTTTAAAAATAAATTATTAAATGATCCGTTAAATAATGAGTATTATTTTAATATAAAAAGAATGAATAGTTTAAAACTTAAATGAAAAATTGGAAAGTTAGATATTCGTATTTGCCTCAACAGTTTAAAAACACGGGTCAACTATGGAATAAATTAAAAAAGTTTGTTCCAACCGGTGATTTTACTCTTGGTAAGGAGTTATCTATATTTGAAAAAAATTTTTCAAAGTTAATTGGTACAAAATATGCAGTGGGTGTAAATTCAGGCACCGATGCATTAAAATTAATTTTAAAGTCCATTGGTATAAAATCAGGAGATGAAGTAATTACTGCCGCAAATACCTTTGTGGCAACTGTTGGAGCAATTAATGAAGTTGGAGCAAAAATAGTTTTTGTAGATTGTGATGACTCTTTTTGTATCAATGTTGATTTAATTGAAAAAAAGATTACGAAGAAAACAAAAGCTATCGTTCCAGTTCACTTTACAGGATGTGTTTGTGAGATGGACAAATTAATTAAAATTTCAAAAAAATATAAAATACCAGTCATTGAGGATGCTTGTCAATCAATACTAGGAAAATATAAAAATAAGATAAGCGGTTCCATGGGAGTCGCCGGAGCTTTTTCTTTTCACCCACTTAAAAATATAAATGTATGGTCTGATGCTGGGATGATTGTTACTAATAATAAAGATCTTTTTAAAAAGATTTCACTATTGAGAAATCATGGTCTAAAAAATCGTGATGAGATTGAGTTACTTGGTTACAATTCAAGAATGGACACGTTGCAGGCTGTTGTAGGAAACTGGGTATTACCAAAAGCAAAAGGCATTGCTAGCCAAAGGATTAAAAATGCAAAGTTTTTAGATAAGGAATTGTCGAAATTAAGTGAAATAAGAATCCCAGACAGGCCAAAATTAGTCAAGCATGTTTTTCATTTATATATAGTCTTTGCAAAAAAAAGGGATCAACTATTAAAATACTGTTTAAGAAAAGGCATTGAGGCAAAAATTCATTATCCTACGCCCATTTACCTACAAAAGCCCTTTAAAAAAATGGGTTATAAAAAAGGGAGATTTCCCAGAGCTGATTTCCATGCTAAAAATATGATTTCTTTCCCTTGCGACCAGCATTTGAATAGAAAGCAATTAAATTACATTATAAGTACAGTTAAGAGTTTTTATAAAAATTAATAAGATTAAATGAAAGTAAAATATTTAAATTTGTCAGAACAATGGAGAGAGGAAAAAGCTAAATTACTCCCAATAATCTCCCGGAGTCTAGATACTGGTCATTTTGTTGGTGTTAAGGGCGAGGAAATACTTAAATTTGAAAAAAAAGTTTCAAAATTATTGAAAGTTAAGCACGTTATATCTGTGAATAGTGGAACAGATGCTTTAACATTATCTCTGTATGCTTTAGGGATAAAAAGAGGTGATGAAATAATTACAGTTGCTAATTCTTATTTGGCCACAACTGGTGCTATTGTGCATTTAGGAGCAAAGCCAGTGTTCGTAGATGTTCTGCCGGATCAAAATATTGACCCTAAAAAAATTTCCAACAAAATTACAAAAAAAACAAAAGCTATTTTGCCAGTTCACCTTACTGGTAGATCATGTAAAATGGATGAAATTAAAAAAATATCAAATAAATTTAAAATACCAATTATTGAAGATTGTGCCCAATCTTTTGGAAGTAAATATAAAAATAAATTTTGCGGCACTTGGGGTGAAGCGGGTTGTTTTTCTTCACATCCATTAAAGAATTTAAGTGGGATTGGTGATGGAGGTTTTGTTGTGACTAATAATAATAAAATTGCCAAATTTATTTATCAAACAAGAAACCACGGTCTAAAAAACAGAGATGAAATGGATAATTTTGGATACAATTCACGAATGGACAACGTTCAGGCAGCAGTTTTAAATTTTAGACTGACAAGATTAAATTTTATTATTAAGAAAAGAAGAGAGAATGCAAAATTTTATTTTAAGAATCTAAATAAAAAAAATATTTTTTTTCCTAAAGAAAATAAAAATGAATTTAACACCTATCATACATTTGTAATTCAAGCCAATAAGAGAAACTTCTTAAAAAAATATTTGAGAAAACATAATATTACAACTTATATTCATTACCCGATACCAATACATAAGCAAAAACCAGTTAGAAAATTAAAATTAGACATTAGGAATTTGAAAAATACCGATATTCAGAGTAAAAAGATTCTTTCACTGCCCGTTCATCATAATTTAAAAAAATCACAACTTAAATATATTGTAAAAAAAATTAACGCCTTTTATGAATAAAAACACAAAATTAAACTTATTTAAAATAGTCTATAAAATTCGCAAAGTAGAGGAAACCATATCGAAATTTTACTCTGAAAATGAAATGCGGTGTCCAGTGCATTTATCAATTGGCCAGGAAGCAGTGGCTTCAGGAGTTTGCACAAACCTTAAAGAAAATGATGAAATTATAAGCACCCATAGGTCACATGCCCATTATATAGCCAAAGGTGGAAATCTAAACTCAATGATTTCTGAAATTTATGGAAAAAAATCTGGTTGCGCATTGGGTATAGGTGGGTCAATGCATTTACAAGATTTAAAAAAAGGGATTAACGGTTCAGTGCCCATCGTTGGAAGTACTATACCTATCGGTGTTGGTATAGCCCTTTTCAATAAATTAAAAAAAAAAATAATCTTGTGACAATTTTTTTTGGAGAAGGTGCTACAGAAGAAGGGGTATTTCATGAAAGTATCAATTTTGCAGGATTACATAATCTTCCCATTTTGTTTGTATGTGAAAATAATCTTTACTCAGTTTATACCGGGTTAGAACAACGGCAACCAAAAAAAAGAGATTTAAAAAAAATTTGCGAGGGAAATTCACTAGCATATTACCATGAAGACGGTAACGATGTAATTAAGGTTCACAACAAAGTGAAAGAAATTGTAAAAAGAATTAGAAAAAACAATCAACCAACGTTAATTGAGCTGAGCACATACAGATGGCTTGAACATTGTGGACCCAATTGGGATGATAATTTACGATACAGGCCCTCAGGTGAATTAAAAAAATGGATTAAAAAATGCCCTTTGGCAAGAATAAAAAAACAAATCAAAAATAAACCTTTAATAAGTCGGGCAACAAAACAGGTAGATAAAGAAATTAACAGCGCTTTTGTTTTTGCAAAAAATAGTAAATTTCCCTCTAATAAGATTATTAAAAATTTTTACTTCTAATGAAAGAAATAAAATTTTCTGAAGCGATTTTAGAAGCAATAGATCAGTCTATGCAAAAAGATAAATCTGTGATTTTAATGGGTCTAGGAATTACAGATCCAAAATCAATATTTGGTACAACAAAGGGATTATTAAAAAAATATGGTGTTAAAAGAGTTATCGAGACTCCAACTTCCGAAAATGCGGTAACCGGCATTGCTTTGGGGGCATCCATAAAAGGACTAAAGCCGATCATAACCCATCAAAGGGTTGAATTTGCTTTATTAAGCATGGAACAAATAATAAATCAGATTGCAAAATGGAATTTCATGTCAGCTGGAAAACAGTCAGTACCACTCGTTATAAGAATGATAATCGGAAAAGGCTGGGGTCAAGGCCCGCAACACTCACAAAGCTTAGAAGTTCTTTTTTCTCATATACCTGGGCTTAAAGTGGTTGCGCCATCCAACGCTTCAGACGCAAAATCTTTACTTATGACATCAATAAAAGAAAAACATCCTGTAATTTTTTTTGAACATAGATGGTTGCATGACATCAAAGGTAAAATTGAAAATAAAAAAAAAGTTAAAATAGGCAAAGCTAAAGTTATAAAAAAAGGCAAAGATTTAACAATTGTTTCATTCTCTGAGGCGTTAATACAAGTTATGAGAATATACAATTTTTTAACTATGAATAATGTGTCTGCTGAAATTATTGATTTAAGATCATTAAGGCCATTAGATGAAAAGACCATTTTAAAGTCTGTTTCTAAAACAGGTAAAATTATTGTGATTGATAATGGGTGGACAAAATATGGAATCGCTTCTGAGATAATTTCTATGGTTGTTGAAAAAGGATTTAAATTTTTAAAATCACCTCCAAAAAAAATAGGAATTGAAAATATATCAATCTCAAGCTCCAGGACTCTAGCTGAAAAAACATATTTAAATTCAAAACAAATTATTCATAACATATTCAAAATTATAAATAAAAATATCGACAAAAAAAAATTAAACGAATTTATAAAAAAAAATGAAAATCATCATACCGATATACCATATCAAGATTTTAGAGGACCATTTTAATGAAACTATATAACAAATTTGAAAAAAATTTTATTAATCAAGGATTTGTTATTAATAAATCTGAAAATCCTAAATCCACAAGGTATATGAACAACTTTATAAAAAAAAGATTAGTAAGATTATTAAATCTCAAAATGAAATTCGAAAATTTAAATTTGAATCAATTACATTTATACGTGAAATCAAATGAGCTAAACAAGATAAGACTTAAACTCATCAGTCAAATAAATAAAGACTTAAAGTTTAGAAAAAACTATTTCTTAGTTGCCAAAAACATGATTCATCATATTGTAGGAAATGAATTAGCAATGCAAATTAATATAAACTTATCAATCCAATTCCCAAATGATGAAAGTTCATTATTACCCATACACTCCGATACCTGGTCCGGAGACTCTCCTTTTGAAAGTGTTTTGTGGCTGCCAATGGTTAATTGCTACAAAACTAAATCAATGTTTATATTAGAAGCAAAGAAAATAGATTATTTCAATAAAAATTTCTCAAAAAAAAGCATTAAATCAGTTGATGATCTTTACTTAAAATTTAAAAAAAATTTAAAATTTATTAAAATTAATTATGGTGAATTCCTACTTTTTAATCAAAATCTTCCACATGGAAATTTAATTAATAGAACAAATGAAACAAGAGTGTCATTAAACTGTAGGTTTAAAGGTTTATTCACACCTTACATGCAAAAAGATTTAGGAAGTTTTTTTTCACCATTAAAACTAAGGGCAGCAACAAAATTAGGTTTAGATTACAAATTACCTGGTTAAACTCCATGATTTTTAAAGGATATATTTCAAGTAGAAAGCTACCTGATGGGACTATAAATCACCAAAAAGTTCAAAATTTGGTAATTAGAGATGCATGTGAAAAAAGAGGTTATGAGTTTAAATTAAGTGCCACAGAGTATGGCATAAAAAATTGTTTTTTAACATACTTCCAATTAATTAAAGAATTGAAAGCAAACAAATATGATGGAATAGCCTTTTACAGTATCGCACAGTTGCCTCCTCAAAAGAAAGATAGAAAAAAATTGTATGAATTAATTCTAAAAAAAAAAAAGACAGCTTTGTTCTCTTTAGAAAACATACTTATCAAACACAAAGGAGATATGAATAAATTAGAAATCTTTTTGAAACTAAAGGATTTCCTGAAATATAGTCCAAAAAAAATATAGAATGAAAAAAATAAAAATTGGTATAGTTGGTGCAGGATTTAATGGACAAATATCTTTCATTCAGAATTTTCACAAGAATAAAAAATGTGAAATCCTAGGTTTAGCAGAGGCAAGAGATAAGTTAAGAATTAAGGTTGGAAAAAAATTTAAAATAAAAAAACTATATAAAAATCACTTAGAGATGATCAAAGATATAAAATATTTTGATGGAATAGCTATCATTACCAGAAGAGAAATGATTGGACCAATTAGTTACGAATTTTTAAAACATGGAAAAATAATACTATCAGAGAAACCAATCGCAGGAAATTCAATTCAATCTAAGAAGTTATTAAAAATTTCGGCGAGGTTCAAATCTTTGCATAAAGTTGGTTATAATAAAATCTATGACGAGGGTGTAGAAATAGCTAAAAAATATTTTAAAAAAATAATGCAACAAAATTTAATGGGAAAACTTGTACATATTAGATCTCATCGCTTATCCGGTAGTGGTTACGATAAAAAAAATAAATATATTCTTTCCAAAGAAAATAACTTTCTAAGAAATCCAAGTTGGCCTAAGACTCCAAAGTGGTTACCTAAAAAATTTCATAAATCATATGAAAAATATTTAAACTTATATTGTCATAATTTAAGTATACTAAGATATTTTATGAATGAACAACCAAGAGTAGAATATGCACATTTATCAGATAATTTAATTTCGATTGTACGCTTAAAGTATAAAAAACATTTTGCAAGTTTAGAAACAGGTTTCTTTACAAAAAAAGGTTGGGACGAAAAATTAGAATTTTATTTTCAGGAGGGAAGTATGAAAATTTTTTTTCCACCTCAACACTTTAAAAATAAATCTGCTTCATTTGTAATTGAAAATCGTAAAAATGGTAAAAATATAATATTTAAATCAAAAAAAAGCTGGTCATTTAAAAATCAATGTGACGCTTTTTTGATTGATATTAAGAATAGAAAAATTAAAATTAATAATGCGATAGACGCACATAAAGACCTAATGTTAGTTGAAGAAATTTGGAGAAAGGGAATATAAATGAGAATTTTTGTTGAAATTTTAAAAATATTTAAAGGTATTAATTTTGATTTTACAAAATTTGCAGCTCAAAAATTAATAATTTTAAACAATTATTTTTTAAAATTAAAAATATCTCTATTATCTATTTTTTTAAAAAAAGATAATCGTGTTCTTAAAGCTTTAAATGATCTAGAAGTCAATGGAGTCGCTATTATTAAAAATTTTTATTCAGACAAAGAAACAGAAAAAATAAAAAATGAATGTTTTAATTTATTAAATGACGTTCCTACTAACAAAATTGATAGTCAAGATTATATTCAAGCTGAGAGTATTTCCGTTGGGAGTAAAACAATTTACCTAGAAAAATTAGGATCATCTATAAAATTAAAAGGTTTAAATATATTAAATTCTTTTTTCTCAAAAATTGGAAGAAAAATTGAATTAAGTTTAATAACATTGGTTTACCATAATAGAAAAAGTAAACCGTATTTGGTTTACAATGTTTCACATGATGGAAACTCTACACATCCAGTTTTAAAAAATTATACTGGTTCTAACGAAGCGATTGCTGGGAAACCACACGTTGACTTATACTATCACAAACTAAGGTGTTTTTTAGCACTAGGAGATGTTAAGAGAGATAATGGCGCAACAATTTACTATAATAAATCTAGGAGTTCAAATTTCTTGGAACAAAATTACTTAAATCTTTTTTTGAGTGCCATAGATATTAAAATTAATGATATGGACTCTCACTACATTAATGAAAATAAATTGAATGATATAAAAATGAGTTGCAAAAAAAGTTATTTAGAATGTCAAAAAGGAGATCTAGCATTAATTGATCTTAAAACACCTCATTATGCAGTTTTGCCGAAAAAAGGGGAGAGGCAATTACTCTGGTTTTACTACTAATAACTTAGATATGGAAAAAGGAAAATATCATAACGATCTAATTGATTATGCCAATCAAGCTAAAAATAATAATCTTCCATATCCTAAACGATTTTGTTTTGTTTTGACTAACTTATGTAATTTAGCCTGTAGTTTTTGCTTTCAGGATAGAAAAAGACAGAGCGGAGCAATGACAGCTGAAGATTGGATTAAATTATCTGACCAACTACCTAAAGGTTCCAGAGTCACACTGACTGGTGGAGAACCGGTAGTAATAAAAGATTTTAGAAAAATATTTGATCATGTGGCAAGCAGATTTGAATGTAACATGATTACAAATGGACTACTCCTTACCGAGGATTTAATAAATTTTATGTTAGAGTATAAAAATTTTAAAGTTCTCTCCGTTTCTATAGACAACGTTAATAATACCATTAGAAAACAAGCTAATATACAAGAGAAAAAATGGGATGAAAAATGGTCCCACGTAGAAAATATGATGAGATATTTTCAGAAAAGGAAATTGGATAAGGGGTTTAATCATTGTAACCTTGACTCAAAAACAGTCGTTTTGGATGAAAACGCAAACGAACTTTTAAAAATACATAAATATTGCGTGGAAGATTTACAATGTGATACTCACGCTTTTCAATTTTTAAAAGGTTCTCCTATTCAACATTCTGATTTAATGTTCGAATTCGATAAAATTTTTGAAAAAAGTATTGCGCCAGTGTATAAAAAATGGAGAGACATTATAGATCAACTGAACAAAGTAAAAGATTATAACAAAAAATTCAATAAAACAGCATTTCTTCACCCAGCACTAGCATCAGTAGCTGATGATGATAAAAAAATTGATATGGATTATTTTAATAGTCCTAATCACGACAAAAAAAATTTTAAACCATGTGTCGCACCATGGGGTACTGCACATATAAATGTAGATGGGACTTTTTTTCCATGTTTAGCTGTTGATATGGGTAATGTGAAAGATGGATTAGATAAAGTTATATTTGGAAAAAGGTTTAAAAAATTTAAAGAAGTTATAGCTAAAGAGGGTACAGTTGAAGCTTGTAATAATTGCGGCTGGTTAAAACCTCTTAACTAACCCAGATTAATGAATTTCCCAAAAATTTCAAAAGAAATAAGAAAATTAATTCTTAATACGATCTACGATTCAAAGGCTGGACACATCGGAGGTAGTCTCTCATGTGTTGACATTCTTATCAGTTTGTATTTTGGGGATTTTCTTAGATTTAACGCTAAAGATCCAAACATGGAAAGCAGGGATAGGTTAATTGTAAGCAAGGGCCATGCATCTGTTGCATATTATTCCGTATTAACCAAATTAGGTTTTATTACAAAAAAAAAACTTGCAACCTATTGCAGAAATAACACCCATTTAGCAACACATTTAAGTAGCAAAGTTCCAGGGGTTGAATTTGACACTGGGTCTTTAGGACATGGCCTAGGAGTATCTTGTGGAATAGCTTTTTCAGCGAAGAGAGATAAAAAAAAATATAAAATTGCTTGTCTTATAAGCGATGGAGAGCTTTACGAGGGCTCTACGTGGGAGGCTTTATTATTTGCAAGTCATCATCAGCTAGTTAATTTAACTATTATAATTGATAGAAATAAACAAATAGTAATGGATAAGACTGAAGATTGTATAAAAATTGATCCACTTAAACCAAAATTAAAATCATTTGGTTACAAGGTATTTGAAATAAATGGACATAATTTCAATCAACTGAATAAGACATTTGATAAAATTAAACAAAAAAAATTCTCTAAACCTGTTGTTATTATCGCTAACACGATTAAAGGGAAAGGTATTTCATTTATGGAAAAAAATGTGAAATGGCATCACGCGATCCCTCAAACAAAAGAATATATTAAAGCACTAAATGAGTTGTCAGATGAGTAAACTTAATAGAAAAAATATTGATATAATGACTGCTTTTTTCCAAGAATTAGAAAAGATTTCCAAAATTGATAAAAATGTATTTTTTATAACAGCAGATCATGGCGCGTGGGCACTTTCAAAATTTAGGAAAAATTTAAAAAAACAATATATGAATATTGGAATTTCAGAGCAACATATGATTTCGTTTGCGGCAGGTATGGCATTAAACAAAAAAAAAGTATTTTTATTTACTATTACACCATTCATTACCCAAAGGTGCTTAGAACAAATAAAAGTAGATTTATGTTTTCCAAATCTTCCAGTCACAATAATTGGAAATGGATCTAGCCTTACGTACGCTTATCATGGCACTTCGCATCAGGCCATAGAAGATATTCCTATAATGCGATCTCTTCCAAATCTCAAAATTTTAAATCCGTGTGATAATTTATCAGCTTCTTTTTCTGTAAAAGAGGCTTATAGATCAAAGCAACCTGTCTACATAAAGTTAGATAAAGGTTTCTTTCCGGATACCTATTCCAAAAAATCACAGATAAAAAAAGGGATTAACTCTATTGATTGTAAATTTATCCAAAATGATAAATTAATTATTTTTACAACAGGGAATGTTATAGAACAGGCTAAAGAAATAAAAAAAAATTTGAATGAAAAAGGTATTAGTTCAGAAATAATAGATGTTTACAGAATTAAGCCAATTAATAAAAAGGAAATAATTAAAATTTTAGAAAAAAGCAAATGTGTAGTATCGATTGAAGAGCAGTTACTCGACGGTGGAATTGGATCAATACTATGCGAAATTATCGCAGATAACAAAATTAATATTCCGATAAAAAGATTCGGAATTAATGATAAATATTCTCAATCATATGGCGATAGAAATTGGTTAAGAAAATTTTATAAAATTGATACCGATTACGTATTTAAAAACATTTTAAGATGGTACTCAAAGTTAAATGAAAAAATTTAATTATTTAATATTAGGTAATACAGGTTTCATAGGGAGGAATTTACAAATTTTTTTAAGACAAAAGAAACAAAAGGTTTTAGGTTTTGGTTCCAAAAAAATAAATCTACTATCACTGAGAGAGTCTAGAAAAATGAAAAAGTTTATAAATAAAAAAACTATTATTTTATACTTATCTTTTAATAAAAATCAGTCCAATGCAAACTTTAGTGATTATGAAAAAAATATTAAGATGTTAAAAAATTTTTTTGAAATATTGAAACTATCAAAACCGCATAAATTAATCTTTTTTAGCTCACAAACAATTTATGGTGAAAATACTAATAACAATAATACAACAGAAACTACAATACCAGATCCAACTTCTTATTATGGTATCGCAAAATATGCCTGTGAAAGACTTACAAAAATTTTCTCTGTTGCTCATCAAATTCCATTGATTACTATTAGAATTCCCAGAGTTTACGGTCCAGGAGATGATCCTGCAAATTATGGCCCAACAAAATTCATAGATTTCTATAAGAAAAATAAAACACTAATTATATGGGGGGACGGTAAAGAAAAAAGAGATTATCTTTATATCAATGATTTGAATATAATAATTATGAAATTAATAAATAAAAATTTTTCAGGACTTGTTAATATATGCTCTGGTAAATCTGTGTCTTTCATTGAAATAATAAATAATATCAAAAAGATTACAAAGACGAATTTTAAATTTAAGCATAAAAGAAGAACAAGGCCGAGAGTCAATCACATAATGAATAATTCATATTTAAAAAAAGTAATTGGAAAATATAAGTTTATGAGAGTTGAAGATGGACTAAAAAAATTAATTTATGAAAAAAACTAAAAAATATTCAGGATATAAATTTAAAAGTTATAGCAAACAGGAGGTAATGAACTATAAAAAATTATTCAATTTTTTTGATAAAACTCCAATTAACAAAGAACATATTTTGGATAATGTTGGGGTATTTTTTAGTTCTAAATTTTTATCAAGGATACTTACATTAAACAAGTTGTACGAAATGATTTTAGACAAAGAAGGTGTCATAATGGAGTTTGGAGTTAGGTGGGGTCAAAATTTGTCAGTCTTTACCGCGATGAGATCAATTTATGAACCTTATAATATAAAAAGAAAAATAATTGGATTCGACACTTTTAAAGGATTTCCAAAACTTACAAAAAAAGATAGCACTATCATGAAGAAGGGAGATCTCTCTGTTCCAAAAAATTATCACAATTATCTCTCAAATTTATTAATTCATTTAGAAAAATTTAATCCAGTTCCACACATCAAGAAACATGAATTAATCAAAGGTGATGCCACAAAGACAATTAAAAAATATTTGAAAAAAAATCCGCAAACAATAATTTCTTTGGCATTTTTTGATTTAGATATTTACAAACCAACTAAAACTTGTATTAAGGCGATTATACCTCATCTTACTAAAGGTAGCGTTTTAGTTTTTGATGAATTAAACGACCCTATTTCTCCGGGAGAAACCGTGGCTTTTAGGGAAGTATTTAAATCTTACAAAATAAATTTAAAACGGTATAAGTATTCAACTAGAATATCTTATTTTGTCATCAATTAAAATTTTTTCATGTTAAGAGTCGGCATAGACTTTGATAATACAATAGCAAATTACGATGATGTTTTTAGTCATGTCGCTTATAAACTTAAACTTATAAATAAAAAATGGCATGGAAATAAATCTGATTTAAAAAAAAAAATTATAAAAGAAAAAAACATCGAGATATGGAAGAAATTACAAGGGCAAGTATACGGAAAATATATGCATTTAGCCAAAGTATCGACCGGTTTTGAAAATTTTATTATAAAATCAAAGTTTTCTAAAGCAAAAGTTTTTATCATAAGCCACAAAACAAAATTTGGACATTATGACAAAAAAAAAATTAGGCTTAGAAATGAAGCCTTAAAATGGATTAAGAAAAAAAAATATTTAAGCGATATTAAAATTTTTTTTGAAAACTCGATCCAAGATAAGATTAATAGAATTAATAATTTAAAACTTGATTATTTTATTGATGATTTAGAGATAATTCTGAAGAATAAATTTTTTAGCAAGAAAACAAAAAAAATTTTATTTTGCAATAAAATTGAAACTAATTCAGAAAAACTTAATTGGACCCAAATTAAAAACTTAATATACAGTAAAGAAGATAAAAATTATTTAAGATTCTACATAGAATATTTACTTAAAAAAAAAATTAAAAAAATTAATCAACTAAAAGGAAGAAAAAATAGTAAGATTTATAAGATTGAATTTAAAAATAAAAATTATGCTATTGTTAAACAGTATCCAGATCGTTTTAATGACAGAAGACTAAGAATTGAAAGAGAAATTGAAGCATTTAAAATTTTGAAAAAATATAAATTTGATAATGTGCCGAAAGTAATTGAGTATAATAAAGATTTTAATCTATTAATAATGGAATACATTAATGGCTATACTCCAAAAAAAATCTCAATTGAAGATTTAAATCAATCAATAAAATTTGTAAAAAAAATAAAAAAAATTAAAATTGAAAAACAAAATTATCCATTTTTTGCAGAAGAAAGCTGTGAAAATTTCAAAAATTTGCTAAATCAGATAAATTACAAATTTAACGACCTAGTAAAAGTTTCAAACAATTCAAAAATCCTAAAAAATCACTTAAATAATATTTTAAAAAAAACAATGAATAATTTATTCAAATCATCAAAAAAATTAAAAATTTATAAAATTTTATTTAAAAAAACAAATAATGACCACTTAATTCTTAGTCCATCAGATTTTGGTTTTCACAATACAATAAAATCAAAAAAACTTTATTTTATAGATTTTGAATATTTTGGTTTAGATGATCCTGTAAAACTGGTGATAGATTTTATTTTACATCCAGGAATGAAAATAAACCTTCAACTAAAAAAAAAATGGCTGAAAACTAATTTAAGTATTTTTGCTAACGATAAATATTTTAAAAAAAGACTATTTTTTTTAATCCCTTTTTTTGCCATTAGATGGGCATTAATTGTTTTGAATGATTTTAAAATTAAACAATCAAGTAATTCTCAAAGAAATAAACAAATTGAAAAATCAATTTTTTTTTGTCATCTTGTGAACTCTAGAGCATATGAAAAATGGATAGATTGAAATCAAAAAAAACTAAGTTAGATAAAAGATCGATTTACTTAAGGAATTTAATTTTAATGGGATTAGCTGGTGGCAAAAGAGGTCACATTGGATCTTCAATGTCTCTGGTTGAGATTTTAAGGGTATTATACGATGATATTCTTCGACACAATCCTAAAAAAAAAAATTCTGAAAATAGGGATAGATTTATTTTAAGCAAAGGACATGGTTGCCTAGCCCTATACGCGATTTTAAGCGACAAGGGTTATTTTAGTAAAAACAAACTTAAATCATTCTGCAAATCATCTTCTATCTTGGGTGGGCACCCAGATAAAAATATCCCTGGAGTAGAGACTACAACTGGATCTCTAGGACACGGATTGTCAATTGGCATTGGTATCGCCTTATCTTTAAAAATTAAGAGAAATAAATCTAAAGTATATGTAGTGGTAGGTGATGGCGAGATGAATGAGGGCTCAATATGGGAAGGTTTGATGTCAGCCTCCAAACACAAGTTAGATAATTTAGTTGTAATAGTTGATCATAACAATCTTCAAACTTATGGAAGCCCCAAAGATGTAGCTGGCTTAAGTAATATTAAGCAAAAAATGGAAAGTTTTGGCTTTAAAGTTAAGGAGGTAAATGGCCATTCAATAAAAGAAATAAGAAAAGCTCTAAAATATAACAATAAAAAGAAACCATTAGGCGTTATTTGCAAGACTGTGAAAGGTAAAGGCATTGACTTTGCAGAAGATAAATTAGATTGGCATCACAAGGCAAACTTAGACGACTTAACAATAAAAAATCTCAAAAATTCACTTAATAAAATTTCATAATATGAGACAAGCTGTTTTAGAATCACTTGAAAAGCTAGCTAATAGAAATAAAAAAATTATTTTCATTGGCTCTGATTTAGGTCCTAACGTTCTTAAAAATTTTAAAAAAAAACATCCACAAAGATTTTTTATGGAGGGCGCTGCAGAACAACATATAATTTCAATGGCTTGCGGTATGGCTCAAGAGGGTTTTATTCCCTATGTCAATACTATAGCAACATTTTTAACTAGAAGATGTTTCGAACAAATATCCTTAAATATGGGCTTACAAAAAAATAAAATAAGATTAATAGCTAATGGAGGAGGGTTAGTTTATGCTCCTTTAGGACCTACTCATCTAGCTATAGACGATATTTCGATCATGCGGATGGTGCCAAATATGACGATATTAGTACCAGCAGACGCTAATGAAATGGCCAAACTTATGGAGGAGACAATTAATTATCCTGGTCCAATTTATATAAGAGTAGCAAAAGGTGGAGATCCTATTGTTACAGAGAATTTATATAAAAAATTTAAAATAGGAAATTTATATAAGATTGGAAAACAAAAAAAAATAGTAATTATAACGACTGGTATAACACTAAATATAGCACTTAAAATCAGAGAGAAACTGAATAGAGATGGCTTTAAGATTGGAGTAATACACGCACCAACTGTAAAACCTCTAAATAAAAAACAATTACATAACTTTACAAAAGACTCATCTTTTATAATCACAATGGAGGAACAAAACATAATTGGAGGTTTGGGGGGAGCAGTATCGGAAATCTTAATGGAAAATAAACCAAAAAATTTGATAAGGTTTAAAAGAATTGGATTACCGGACATTTTTCCAGAGGGATATGGCAGACAACATAACATGATGAAAAAATATAAAATTGATTTTAAAGGTTGTTTAAACCAAATTAAAAAAGTAATTAAATAAAATGGGAAAATTAGTAAATTTTGTAACCAGGCTTCATAAGTCTACAAAGAGAAACTATCTTGAGAGAATGATAAACCAAAAGGTTTACTGCATGAAAAAAGCAAGAAAGTTTGAGCGTGACTATTGGGATGGAAAAAGAAAATTTGGTTATGGTGGATACAAATATATACCAGGTAGGTGGACCCCTGTAGCCAAAAAAATGATAAAAAGGTACAAA
>MDTA01078073.1_pt1 | contig 17830 bp, 15 predicted proteins | sample 811151 | NCBI WGS metagenome assembly MDTA01 (sample SAMN05326648, study PRJNA326480) | marine metagenome | isolation source: seawater | place: Indian Ocean: South | collected 2010
CTGTTTTTTTAGTAATCTCTCCTTACTCTGCTCTAATGGTGGAATATCGTAATTAATATCATCATCACCAATGATTTTTAAATTATTATTATTTTTTAAACCTACAATTAAGTTTAATCTTTCTAAAGCTAAAATCTCATTTTTTTCGGCATTCTTTAAAAGTATCTCTTGATCTTTAACTAATGACTCTGCTCTAATTAACTCTAATTCGTTTAATTTCCCTGATCCAAATAATAATTTAGTGTTATCATAATTTGATATTGCTCTCTCTAAAGATTTTTTAATCACTTTTGTAATTTTCTTTGATAGAAGGGCAGAATAAAAAGATAACTTTATATTCTCAATTACATTTTCAACCACTACATTGTAAGATTCTTCTGTGAGTTGATCGTAAATTTTTGATGCTCTTATAGCCGTAAATACTCTTCCGTCAAACAGAGTTTGATTAATATTTAAACCAACTGCACCGAAAAAGTCTGTACCCATAGGTAAATTAAATTCTGACATAATCAAACCAGTTGCTTGGTAGTATGATGTTGAATCATTGACAACAGGTTGTCCATTTTGATCTAAGAGACCCGGAAATATTGGAAATAATATTGGTTGGTCCGCCAGGTCATGATTTCTTGTTACAGAAGAAAAAAATTGTAACTTGGGTAACGCTGTAGATCTTGCTTCAATTGAATTAGCAAAGGCAATTTTTTTATCTTCTTTAGCAAGATTGATTAGAGTATTATTCTCTAATCCTATCTTGATAAAATCTTCAAGATTGTATTCAATAGATATTAGAAAACTAAGAAAAATTATTGGTATTATTTTCTTTTTCAAAATTTTATTCCATTAAAGTCTTATTATTTTTTAATTATTTACTTTTTGATATTTAAAACGTTATCACTTTTTAAATTAACCACAATATTATCAATTATTTTTCTTATGACAACAGTTTATAAAATCAAAAATTTTAAGAAAAGAAGTTATTAATTAACCAAGAAGCACTATTTGAAAATTATTTTTTAGTGAAATATTCTTAAATTTTAGTAAAACGAATATTATAATTTATATTCTTTTTACAATTTTGTTATTAATAAAATATTATTGATTTAAATATAAAAATTGTAATATTCTTAAATCTTCAAGAATAAATGGTTTCTAATCAAAAAAAATAATATTACATACATAGATGGTATAAGACTACATCGTGCTCTTACTGCAGGTATAGAAAATGTGGTATCAAGACAAGATTATCTAAATAAAATCAATGTTTTCCCCGTCCCTGATGGTGATACGGGTACTAACATGGCATTTACACTTTCTTCAATTCTGGAAAATACAGCAAGTATGGTTCATAAAAGAGTTGATTTAATGCTAATGCGAGTTGCTGACGCCGCAATTGATGGTGCCAGAGGAAATTCAGGTTCTATTTTGGCACAGTTTTTCCAAGGCTTGTCTGATGGTACAGTCGATGTGGATAAGCACTCTCCAGAGTCTTTTAGCAAGGCTTTAAATTTAGGTGCACAATACGCAAAGGAAGCATTATCAGAACCTATGGAGGGTACAATCTTAACTGTTATTACAGATTTTTCAAACGAAATAAACAGTTCATTATCAAAAAAAAATAATGATTTTATTCATCTATTTGAAATTGGATTGAAAAAAGCAGAAGAATCTTTGAAAAATACCCCAAATCTATTACCTATACTAAAAAAATCTGGCGTTGTTGATTCTGGGGCTCAAGGCTTTGTTGATTTATTAAACGGCATAAATTTATTCATTAAAAGAGGATCAATTAAAACCACAAATAAAATAGCTTTGAGTATATCAGATAGCCCTGAATTTGATCACTCTAATTTTACTGATGAATTAAAATTTTCATATTGCACAGAGTGTTTAATTAAAGGCAACGATATCAACAGAAAAAAAATTCAAAAAGAATTATTAAATTTTGGAGATAGTATTGTAATTGCAGGATCGAAAACTAGGGTAAAAATACATATTCATACAAATGAACCAGCAAAAGTTTTTGATTTTTGTTTAAAATTCGGTGTTGTTTCTGATCAAAAAATAGATGACATGAGGAAGCAACAACGTACTTCCGGACAAAAATTAAAGAATAAAATAGCTATATTGACAGATTCAGGGGCTGATTTACCATTTGAATCAGAAAAATTAAATATACATATTGTTCCAGTGAGATATAATTTTGGAAGAAAGGGTTATATCGATAAAGTATCTCAAACACCATCAGAATTTTATAAAGAACTTGAAAATAATCCTATACATCCAACAACATCTCAGCCAACGCCAGGTGATTTTAGAAGACAATATCATTTTCTTTCATCTCATTATAATTCAATAATATCAATTCATTTATCTAAAAAACTAAGCGGGACATTTCAGTCAGCTCAATCTGCTATAAAGCGTTCAACAAACGGAACAAAAACACTTATTGATTCCATGTCTGCATCTGTTGCTCAAGGTTTAATAGTAATGTATGCGGCAAAACTTGCAAGTTTATCAATTTCTCACAAATCAATAGTTGAAAAAGTTAAAGCAATAATTCCTAAAACACATGTTTTTATTGCAGTTAATGATCTTACATATGCCGTGAAAGGAGGGAGGGCACCTAAATCAATCAAAATTTTTGCAGATATTTTTAGAATTACACCAATATTAACAGCTAAAAATGGATCAATGGATAAAGCTGCTATTCTATGGGGAAAAAATAACATTGAGAATAAATTTTCAAAATTTATTCAAAGAAAAATGATTAAATCAGAAAGATATATTATTCAAATTGCCCATTGCAATAACATAAGTGGAGCGAAATTACTGAAATCAAATATTAAAAAACTGAAAAATATACATCATATTTATGTTGTTGAGATGGGATGTGCTCTTGGTGTTCACGCAGGACCAGGTTCATTAGCAGTTGGAATACAAGAAATGAATGATGATATATAACTTATTTCTAAATATTATAATAAGTTATTTAGTTGGTTCTTTGTCAGGAAGCTTATTACTTGGAAAATTAAAAGGTGTAGATATAAGAAAATCTGGTAGTAAAAATGCTGGTGGCACAAATGCATTTCGTACGCAAGGATTTCATTTTGCAATATGTGTTGTATTAATTGATATTTCTAAAGGATATATCAGTGCAAATTACATTTCTACATTAAAATTAATTCATTTAAATCAAGTTAATAATAGTGAACTCAGTTTATTAATGTGTGGATTTGCTGCAATCATAGGTCATATTTATCCTATCTTTTATAACTTTAAGGGTGGAAAAGGCGCAGGGACTGCTGTTGGAATGTTATTTGCAATATATCCATCATCTGTTTTGGTAGCCGTCATTAGTTGGCTAATAATACTTATTTCAACAGGATATGTTGGTTTAAGTACGATCATTGGTTCCATAACAATACCAATCCAATTACAATATTCTAATCATTATTTTGAATATTATCATTTTTTTTCTATAATCTTGAGTTTCCTGATTATTTTTACACACCACAGTAATATTAAAAGAATGATTCAAGGTAATGAAAATCAGTTTAAAAAAGTAATGGTATTTAAAAAACTTTATAATTCATCTTGACCATCAGAAATATGAATTTCTGGTTTATTTGAATATTGATTAAAACCAAAATCGATACTTACAACCCCCACTCCAGAAAAGAAAAATTTAAATCCAAAGCCATAACCGACTAATGGATTTTTTTTGAAAATTTCACCTAATTCGTAGGAACCATATCCGATATCTATAAAAATTAAATTATCAATCCCAAATTCAATTCCATCAAAATTATTTTTTTTTATCAGGGTATACTGTAACTCTAAAGACTGAGATAATAATTGGGTATTTCTTATTTTAGACTGGACTTTTACATTATTTTTACTTGGATATGGATTATATCCTCTAACAAAGTCTTCACCACCAAGACTGTAATAATTAAATATTGGAATGTGTTTTGTACCTTGAATTAATAATTTAGTTTTAATATTTAATATCATATTTTTATAATTAAATATCTTATGAAAGTTAGACCAGTTTATAGCTAGATGCGAATATGATAAAGACTTATTTTTTATTTCTTGATTATGATTAATATTTAACTTGAACAATTCTCCATTTGAAGGATCAATGTAAATATCCCTAGAGTCATAAGTATAATTTATATTAAATAGTAAATTTTGATAATCTGGTTGTATATAATCAATATTTACATCATTGAATTTAATTTTATTTTTAAAAAATCCAACGTTGATATTTATACTCTCCTTTAATTTATGATTAAATCCAATTCCAAAATCAAATCCTTCCGTGATATGGTTTAAGTAGACTTCATTACTATTTTCATAATAAAACGATGCTTTTGAATTCTTATAAATATTTGAAGAAATTGAAATACGATCTTTAAAATACCAGGGATCAGTAAATCTAAGATAATATATATTTTTATTTCCAAGCATTAAACCAAATGCCAAATTTCTATTTTTACCATTTAAATTTAATATATTCAAACCAAATCCATAGGAAGTCCTATCTCTAGTTTTAGACTCATCCAAATCAAATAGTGGGAGGGGTATGATTCTAAACATCTCAATTAGATTGATTTGGTAGGTGTTTTTAATCTGTTTTATTTCAACAGAAGAAAATATACCTAAGTTATACAATCTATTTTGATCTTTAATTCTAATGGAATCATTAAAAGGAACATCCATTGGGTGCATTATTTCACGAAGTATTATATCATCTTTCGTTATTTTATTGCCTTTAATCTGTATTTCATTGATATCATACGAAAAAAGTAATAAGGGAATTGTTATTATAAAGATAAAAATCATAACTAAGATTAGAAAATCTCTGTAACGGTAAAGAAATTTTCAACCCAATTTTTCTCAATTTTATTTAAATTCATATGTAAACGTCTTAATGAAAATCTAATTCAAATATAGTTACTCAAGGGATTCATAATTAATATGATTTTTCTAGTTCATATCTCCAAGAAATATCATCTAAACCAGTTGAAACTAATTTTATATTATTTTCTTTGATAACAAGATTATTAATTACATTTGTAGAGAAAAAATCCCAAATTAATATACCCGGCATTTTTTTGAATAATACTTTAATCTCATATTCTCCTTCTTTTATCGGATAATATTGTTTTAATGTCCACTTATCTTTGATTAAAATATTTTTTAATCTAGATTTGAAATTATTTTCTATTTCGCTCATAATTATCCATAACAATTTTAAATTCCTGAAAACTTTTACACTGAAAAAATGGTGAATAAATCATATTCTCTTTTAAGGTACAAATTTTCGAGAATCCATAATTATGGCCAGGATATATCTTTGTCGATAAAGGCAACTTCAATATTTTATTGTAAACAGAATTGTACAAATCTTCTATTTTACTCCCAGAGCTTACTGTTCTACCTGTTCTTCCGACAAAAATAGTATCTCCTGTGAGTAAAATTCGTTTATTTTTATCCCAAAAGCACATACAATCTGGATAATGACCAGGAGTATGTAACGCAATCAGAATACTTTTCCCGACATTAATGATTTGACTATTTGTCAATCCATGAAAATTTTTCCCTAAATTTTTTACAGGATTTTTAAATGCACATATTCTTATAGATGGATAATAATATAAAAAATCGCTAAGATAAGTAATATGATCATAATGTGTGTGTGTTATTAATATTTTATCTAAAATTAAATTATTATTATCTATGAATTCAAATATTCTTAAAGGTTCAACAGAGGGATCAACAATCGCCGCTCTTAGTGATTCTTTACACCAAAGAATGTAACTTAAATTTTTATCATATCCTCCTTGAAAACTCTTAATTTCCATTATAATCTATAAAATCTGAGAAAAAATTTAACATTAATTTAAATTCATTAATTTTTTTTAAGATTGAATTGACCTTTTGTATTTCTCTATGTTCATATAATTCTGATATAAATAATTGGGAGTTTTTTAGATTTTCACTTAAATTTATCGACTCTATGTAGGGGACCATTGAATCATTCCCACCGTGCATCAAAAATACCTTAGAATTTATTTTATCACATATATTAACAGGTGAAATATTTTCTAATTCATTCTGATATAATTCAATCATCTGCTCAACAATCATTTTTATTTCTGTTGTTTGATTTGAGCTAAATATATCAACTAATAGCTGTTTTTGATTTTTTGGGAGTTTATCAATTTCAATTTCTGATTCTAAAATTTTATTGTTTACTCTTAATTTTAAAATTTTTTGTAACTCTGTTGTATTGAACCCCAAATCTAATCGTGATAAAAAGTTATGAAACAATACAGTCATTCCCCAATCATGAGGTTTGATATATTTATTTTTGCCATTATACACTATTTCACCTGAAATCAAAAATTTTATTGTAGATTCTAAACTATAAAATGTACCATAAGTCAAAATTGATTTAGGTATGTATTTTTTTTCATTTAATTCAGATATAGCTTTTAATAGTAGTCCTCCTCCAAAACTTATACCAGCTGGAATTATATTAATTCCTGGATTTTCTTTAAAAATTTTTAAATAAAAATATAATATTAAATCAATTGAGGCGCTATTAATTTCTAATTTAGCTAATTTAGGTAATTTTGGAATATATACTCTTATTCCAATATTTGATAATGCTAATGCAAGATTAATTAATGCTGGATGTTTATGACCGTATGGTGATGCACCAGGGAATAAAATAATTTGGAATTGTTTTATTTTTTTTTCAGGAATAAACTCTAAAAATGGAATTTCTTCAGCTCCAGTATATTCAAACTTTTGTTCCTTTATATTTTTCTTATTTGGAATACCTCTCGATAACTTGAACAGTTTATAAATGAATTTAAAAGATTCTATTTTAGATGATAATTTAATTTATATCTCCTTAAAGTATATTACACTACCAACCATGAACAAGTCTACCTCCTAAGAATCCTGTATAAAAAACTAATAAAGTCATGGAAATAAAGATAAAAATTCTGAAAATAAAAACTTCTTTATGAGGAAACTTTAATTTTACATACATTAACAAAAAGGAAAAAATTATACCAAAAATGGTTACACTAGAACCAAAATATTCATGATTTTCCATTAATTGACTAGTTTCTTGTGTATTAGAAATTGTTAATTTAAGCGCATTCCCAGAAAAAGAAGAAATAATGGAAAAAAAACATGCTACTAAAAAAGTAAATAATGATATATTTTCATGAATCCAGCTATAATATTTTCGCATAATTTCAAAAATTAAAGCAAAAAAATATAAACTTATGGGGAAGTGTACAATGAACGGGTGCATATCCATATTTAATATTTAAATCCAATTGTAATTCCTGTTAAAAATCCATATTGTCCAATGTTTCGTGATGCAAATCCTAAGTTATATTTTTTACTATGAATGTCGATACCTAAACCCAAGCCTGAATATATATTTTGAAATGTTGAAAGCGTGTGTAAATAGTTTTTATCACTTGTTAATCCTAAATAAAAATCTAAGCGTTTATTAATTTGAATCAAAATTGTACCAGTTATAGAATTTTTTCTTTCATTTGTTATATCTAAGGAAAATTTTCCAGGAAAATATAAAGGTTTGTAATATAATCCAAGTAAAGAAGTCGAGCTGATAAAACAAGCTTCAGAGTCTAGAATGTAATCATTCACAAAACCTATTCCTAACCGCTTCTCTAAAATACTCGTACGAAAACCTATTTTAACAATATAATGTGTAATTTTGAATGATTCTATACTTCTATTTAAATATAATAATTGTAAGCCTGAAGAGATAATATTATAAAATGTTGTTTTTAACGCTAAATTAATTTTCATATCATTAGCATGAAAATTATTTTTAGTGATAAAATCTTCCAATTCACCATAGTCTAAAATTGATGCATCTGCTTTAAAAAGATATTTTTTATACCTATAACTAACCAAAACGCTTTTTATTGAAATATCATCTGGAAAATCAATTTTAGATATTAATATTCTATTTTCAAGTGGATAGGAAGCCGGATTGATATTTTGGTATACATTCGAAAATGTTGAACCTCCATTCCATGAAGCTAAGTCGAATGAATTTTGGGGAGTATTGTATAAACCAAATATAAATGTATTTAAAAAAAGTAAAAGTATAATTTTTTTTCTCATAAAATTATATTTTTGATTTTTCAAATAACACATATTTCCTATCATTATTTGCGAGTTTATCATAAAATATCAGTCTAAAATATTAATACTAACTTATAGAATAATTTAAAATGATTTAATTTAAAATTTGACGCAAAATACACCCTATCATCTATCAAAGAATTAATGCAAAAAGTTTAAGATGTATCCGCACTTTTTTTCTAATACAGTAATTGAATTTCAGAATTATTTTATAAAAATAATCAAATTATTGTTAAAGGATCAACATCCAGTTGAACTTTAATTTTTCCCGAATTTTCATTGAGTATTGAAGAAATTTGATTAGAAAAATTCCTATGTAAAGCATGCGGCTTATCTAAATCATATTTAATTAAAATATGATATCTCCAAAGATTGTTGATTTTTTCAATGGGTGCAATTGATGGACCAAGAATTTTAAAGTCTTTGTTTTTACGTAATAAATCATATATAAAGTATATTTTCTCTTTGACTTTTGTTTTATCTGAACCAAGGCATACAAATCTTGATAATCTTGAAAAAGGTGGGTAAAATAACTCATTTCTCTCAGCTAACATTATATTGTAAAAACTTTTCAAATTTTGGTTAGCTGCAGAAACTATACTAATTTCATTTGGATTAAATGTTTGTATTAAAGCCTTACCTGACTTTTGATGCCTGCCAGAACGTCCAATTACCTGATAAATTAATTGAAAGGTCCTTTCACTTGCTCTATAATCTGGCATAAATAAGCCTACATCTGCATTTAAAATTCCGACCAACGTAACATTTGGAAAATCTAAACCTTTCGCTATCATTTGTGTACCAAGCAAGATTTCTGCTTCTCTGTTTTCAAACTTTTTTATTATACTATGATGACTATTTTCTACCGAGTTAACAGAATCAATATCCATTCTTAAAATATTTAATCCTGGGAAAACACTCAATAAATCCTCTTCAACTCGTTGTGTTCCCGTACCTAAAAATTGCATTTCACTACTATTGCAAAATCTACATAATTGAAGAATATTTGTTTTAAAATCACAATAATGACATACTAGTTTATTAATTTTTTTATGAAATTTCAAACTTACTGAACAATTTTTACAGTTTATAATTTCACCGCAACTTGAACATTGTTGTACTTTCGAGAAGCCCCTTTGATTCAACATCAAAATTACTTGTTCATTCCTATTTAAACAATTTTTAATTGCATCTCTCAACTCTACACTCAAATATGAATTAAAATCCTCACTTTTTTTCATTTGAGCCATCATATCTACTATTTTTATCTCTGGAAAACTTGCGTTCGCATATCTAGTTTTAATTTTAGTCCATGTAATATTTTTGGTGATTTTTTGATGATACATTTCCATACTAGGCGTGGCGCTTCCCATAACAATGGGTATACCTGCAAATTTTGCTCTCATCAAGGCGGTATTCCTCGCATGATAATAGGGAGTAACTCTATCCTGCTTAAATGATTGATCATGTTCTTCATCAATTATAATTAAACCTAAATCTTTCATCGGTGTAAATAACGCGCTTCTAGCACCAATAATAACAGAGTACACTCCTCTCTTTATCTCTTTCCATGTATTAAATTTTTCAGATGCAGTTAACCTACTATGCCAAGTTGCAATTTTATTACCAAAGAAAGATTTAAATCTCATGGATATCTGCGACGTTAAGGCTATTTCAGGAACTAAAATTATCACTGTTTTATTTTTGGTAAGTATATTCTCTGTCAATTTAATATATACTTCCGTTTTTCCGGAACCCGTAACTCCATGGATATAACTAACCGAAAATTTATTGTATTTAAAATTATCTGTTATTTTTTGATATACTTTTTTCTGATCAAGATTTAATTCTATATGTTTTTTATCAAATTCATAAAAATTTCGATGCTTATTGAAATCTTCATTTTTTTTAATAATCACTACATACTTCATTTGTGACAATTTTCTACAAATTGAATAGATAGATGATGAAATTATTTTTAATTCAGAGAGGCGTATATAATCTTTTTTTTTAGATAAAAGTATTAAAATTTTTTTTTGAATAGTAGATTTTTTTGATAAAATCTCAATATTTTCTAACCCTAATTGCGTAATTTTGATATATAAAATTTCTTTTGAACGAATTTCATTTTTGAAACTTAATGGTATTGCTGCTTTAATAACTTTTCCAATAGAACAAAAATAATAATATGATATCCATTTAATGGTTAACCATAAATCGTCTGGAATTGAGAGGTCTTTTTCCAAAGATCCATTTAAATCAATAATTTTCCCTTTAAAATATGGTCTATCAGTAATTTGAACTACAAAACCGATTCTTTCCTTTCTTCTTATTGATGCTTTTACACATGACCCTATTTTAATTTGATTTATCAAATCTTCTGGAATAGAATAGGTAAAATTTTGAAAACTAGTTAAAGGAAATGCAACCTGAGCGTATTTTTTACTTTTAATTAACGTCAATGTTTAATCAAAATAATATATTTATTTGGTTGTATTCAATATATCTGAAAGCTCATTTTTTTGGTGCAACTCTACAACAATATCGCATCCACCAATTAATTCTCCCTTTACAAATAACTGAGGTATCGTTGGCCATTTTGAGTATTCAGTTAATTTTACTCTTATTGAAGGATCTTCCAAAACATTGGTTGCGGAAAAACTAACACCATAATGATTTAATACACGAACAACAGTATTCGAATAACCGCACATTGGCATTTCTTTTGTTCCTTTCATAAATAATTTTATTGGTGTTGTTTCTATTTCATGCTTAATTTGTTCTAATAGTGTGTCCATTATATTTTCCTACATTTTTTAGTTAATTGTGGTTTTCCATCTCATGTAAATATATAAATATAAAATAAGCTGTTACAAGAATTGCCATTTATGCCAAAAATATTTTAACCAAAAGTAGTTTCTATTATAATTTACACAATAAGAAAAAGATACAATGCTTAAAATTTTATTAATAAGTTTTCTCATTTCATTAATATTTGGTAATAAAAGCGATAAACAGGAAAATATCAATATATTAATTAACAAATTTTACAATGAAGTTAAATTAGAGAATTATGATAATGCTAAAAAATTAGCATCAAGAGCCTTAGCTGAGCTAGAATTAGATACAGAAGTCAATAAAGAGACTTTTGCAGAATATTTAGAAATATTTGCTAATTTTTACCTCAATATAGAAGAAGATTCCATCGCAAAAATTCTTTATTTTAGATCAGCAAAAATATACGAGAACGAGATTACACGTTTTCAGTCAAAATTACTAAATCCAATTAATGGTCTAAAAAAATTAACTTATACCACTACAGACACTAATTTGAGAAATTCTTATTCTAAAATATTTGAGGAATTAAATGATTCGTCAAGAATAAATTACCAAAATACAAACAAACTAAATCCTTATATTAATTGGTTTCCAGAAATAAGATATAATCATATACATGATGATACTACATTAAAAATTATACACACAAATAACGAAGCATTTGAGTTAACAAATATTGCATTATCATATTTTGAGAAAGGATTATATGAAGATGCTTTGGAACTATTTTCGCAAGTATTGTCGTTGGAAAATAATCATTTAGACCATCAATATCTGACAAAAAATCTTTTCAAAAAGCAGGATTCTACAAAGCTATTTTTAGATGAAATTTTAAAATTAGATAGTTTGTCTCAACTTTCAAACAATGAAAGAATGATATTAGGCATTGCTCAATTGAATCAAACTAATTTTGCTGATGCTTATTCAAATATATTAAAATTTGAAGAATATTACCCTAAAGAATTAAGAACTCATTTATTATTAGGAGATCTTTTTTATGGTTTAGAAGATTGGTTTGAAGCATTAATTAATTATCATTGGGCTATTCAATTATCTCCAGAAAATATCCATGCGAAAGTTCAAATAGCTTTATGCCTAATGCATAGAAAAGATTATGAAGGTGCACGAATTGTTATCGAAAATATGACATTGGATAATTTAAGTGATTATAGAATATATCATGCGCTGGGAAAAATATATTTTATTGAAAAAAAATATACTCTAGCCGAAACACAACTCAAAAAAGCTATAAGTCTAGAAAAAACCAATGCCTCTTTGTATTTTGACCTTGGCAAAACCTACCTAAATACAGGTAAACTCAGCTTAGCTTTAGAAGCTTTTAACAAAAGTATCTTATTTGAAAAAGAAAACGGAGAGTATCATTTTTATTTAGGACAAATTTATGAAAAAATTCTTCAGATAGACGATGCAATTATAAATTATAAAATTACTAGAAAATTTTCTCCTGAAATTGACGAAGCAAATCGAAGATTAGGTATACTTTTATATGAAAAAGAAAAATATAGAGCTGCAGTAGAACCATTGCGAGATTACATAATCCAAAATCCAGATTCTACCAGAGTGTTAAATATTTTTAGCAATGTACTATTGAATGAATCCAGATTTCCCGAGGCTATTGATGGATTTTCTAGATTAATAGAAAAAGATCCAACATTAATTGATAATTATTTAAAATTAGCTTTTGCATACAAAGAAATGAATGAATTTGAAAACGCAATAGCTGTTTATAAAGAAGCATTAAGCTTTAATGATGAATTAACAGAAGTATACAACCAGCTTGGATACGCTACCTTTGAGTTAGGATACTATGATGAAACAATTAGATATTTATTAGAGTCAATAAATTGCAAGACTCCAAATTATGATACAAATTATCTGCTTGGTCTCACATATGGAAATCTTGGCAAACCATTACAAGCTATTTTAGCTTTTAATCAAGCATATTTACTCAACCAAAGTGATATATCTATATTTTTTCAAAAAGGTGTTTTATTAATGAAGCTAAATCTTTTTGAGGATGCACACTCCAATTTTGAATCATATTTAGAGAATAATCCAAATGATGCATTAGCAAATTTTTTTACTGGAAAATGTCTCTATGAGCTTAGAATGTATGATGAAGCTATTGAATACTTCTACACAGTACTAAATTACGATAATTCAGACTCAGATTCACAATATTTCATTGGACTGTGTTTAAAAGAGCTGGGTTTGTTGGAAGAATCTGCAGTCGCATTAAAAAAAGCAACGCTAATGAATCCCGATAAAGATGTTTATCATTTCTCTATTGGAAAACTTTATCTTGAAATAGGTAAATCTAGGTTAGCCTATAATGAAGCAAATATTTTGAAATTACTAGGTTCCTCATATTATGATACATTGAATATTCTTATTAAAAATACCTTGTCTATTAGCGATACTATTAATATTGATATATTTAATAAGACTAATTAAGTAGTTCTAAAGATTTTTGAATTAGTTTTTTTTCCGTATCTAAAAATTCACCATCAGAATCTGCTAAAATATTAAGATCTTTTATTAAATATTCTTTTTGAGATTCTGTAAAATTTCTTTTCAAACTTAAAATGAGTTTACTAAATGTATTTTTTTTATTTTCACTCGAAAGGCCTGTATACCAATTAAGAGTTTCCGTTACAACTTGCCATGAATTTAATTGTGTTTTTATTTTGTATTCATCAGTTATATAATCTTCAATTTTATCTGAAATGACCATAAGCTCCTCAGTAGCTAACTTATTATCTGTTTCAGTTGCAAAATATAAAAAAATAAATGCAACTCTATGTGCATCATTTATATTTACGGGTTTACTCATTTCAATCCTTTATCTTAAATAAATAGTTAGTATGATAAAAACGACATAATTAAAAGTTTTATCTCTAAATTAGCTATAAATCACTTCAATTCAATTTTTATTATGAATTTTTATTTCTTTAGTCTGATTTTCAAGCCATTTTAAATCATCATCAAGTAAATAAGGAGACAATTTTTGCCAAACTTCTCTATGATAGTCATTTAACCACTGAATTTCCAAATTATTCATCAACTCAAATTCAATTAAATTTCTATCAAATGGGACCATTGTAAGATTTTCAAAGCCTAAGGTATTTAATTCTCCAGCTGTTTTTTTCTCTACCACTAAAACTAAGTTTTCACACCTAAAGCCGAATTCATTAGTTTTGTAATACCCCGGTTCATTTGAAAGCACCATTCCTTTTTTTAAAGGAATCGAACTACCTTTTTTACCAATTCCTTGTGGACCTTCATGTACATTTAAATAGTGGCCCACTCCATGACCTGTGCCATGGTCATAATCCATTCCATGTCGCCATAAATATTGTCTTGCCAAAGAATCTATTTGCATTCCTGAGGTACCCTCCGGAAATATAGCTTCTGAAAGTGCAATATGACCTTTCAAGACTAGTGTAAATGCTTTTTTAGCTGAACTACCTGGACTTCCTATTGCAATAGTACGTGTGATATCGGTCGTTCCATCAAGATATTGGCCACCACTGTCCACTAAATATATACTATTTTGCTTCATTGTTTTTGGAGTATCTTGATTGGTATGTTTATAGTGGCACATCGCGGCATTATCATCTAATGCTGAGATTGTATCGAAACTAATTCCCATAAATTTATCACCTAAAGAGCGAAATTTCTCAAGTTTATCGGATAGTTCTCCCTCATTTAATAATGTTTTTTTAACGATTTGCTTATCAATCCATGCAAGAAATTTCACAACTGCAACACCATCTCTGATATGACATTTACGCATCCCATCAGCCTCAGTATCATTTTTACATGATTTTAGTAAGATACAAGGATCATTAATATTTTCTAATATAGCCCCACCTGATTTAATGCAATTAAATAACCATACATTCCCTAAATTCATATCGAATCCAATTCGTTGTCCCTTTAAATTCGAGATCTTAACTTTCAATTCTTTTTCGGAATATAAATTGACACCGCTACCAACATGTTCCATAAATCCTTCCGAAATTTTTGCTTTATCTGTAAAAAAATTAACAGTGGAATCGGAAAATATCATTGCATGAGAAAGTATTACCGGATTACAAGGAATATCATTTCCTCTTATATTTAATAACCAGCAAATTGAATCTAATGAAGTTATGAGCATTCCATCGATATTATTTTTTTTTAATAGTTTTGCAACTTGCATTCTTTTTAATGTCGAAGACAAACCACTATATTTTTCATCTAATAATACTGTTCTATTAATTTTTTTTATGGGTTTCTTCTTCCATAATGAATCTATTGGATTTTCTTCTATAGGCTTCAAGATAATTGTATCGTCTAAAATTTGATTCGACTTTTTTAACCAATTTTTGGTATGAAGCTTAGGATCAAAACCGACCACACTATTGTTACCAATTGTTGATTCGATCCACTTTAAATATGGATCATTAATTAAATGTTTAATTTGAAAAATATTAGTATCAACCTGAGTGGTAACCTGTACTGTATATCTACCGTCTATGAATATAGCTGCTGTATCAAGGGTGATAATTGCAATCCCAGCGGAACCATTAAAACCTGTTAACCAGTCAAGCCTTTCATTTTGTGGTGGAAGATATTCAGACATGTATTCATCATCATGAGGTACAATGTATGCATTAAGATTATTAATCTTCATCCATGAACGAATTCGTTTAATTTTTTCTTCTTGTATATTTTTCATTTTAATATTTCTTTTTTAGTTAAAATGTTATGAATTTACTTTAAACGCTAAAATTTTGTGTCTTTTACCTTTCACAGAAAAAGGTGGTATTTCTTCTAACTTATGTTGGGAATCTAAATTCTTAAAAGTATTATTCGAAATTATAATCTCTTTTGCTTTCGCAAAGGAACACAGTCTAGCTGCCAAATTAACATTATCACCTATAACAGTAAAATCCGAACGAATTTCAGATCCGATATTTCCACAAATAACTTTTCCAGAATTAATACCAATTCCAATGTCGATTGGATGTGATAAATATTTGTTCATTTCAGCTAACTTAGATTGCATTTCTATAGCTGTATTAACTGCTTTATCTTCAGCATTTACTATTTCAACAGGTGAACCATAGACAACCATTAATTCATCACCAACTATTTTATCAAGTGTTCCCTCATATTTAAAAATTATTTCTATCATTTCTGTGAAATATTTATTTAATAATTCCACTACTGCTTCTGGCTCAATTTTCTCCGAAAGAGCTGTAAAACCACGTATGTCGGCAAATAACACTGTAACATCTATCAATTTCCCTCCCATACCTAGTTCTAATTTATCATCGATAATTTGCTCAACAATAGATTCTGAAACATATCTTTTGAATGTATTTCGAACCCTTAATTCATCAGTAATATTTTCTAAACCAATTATAACACCGATTGGTATTTTGTTTGCATCAATTAAAGGACGCGCTGTGAAATTTATATTTTTCTTTTTATCACTTAAATTTAATATTAAGTTTTGTTCTATGACAGATTTTCCAGTTTCAATACATTTAGTCGTCAAATCAATTAATTTTGGATTTTTATCAAAAAGAAAAAGATAAGAGTGGTGTAAAAGTTGATCTTCTGGTTTTTCTAAAATTTTTATTGTATTTTCATTAACTGAATCTACTTCTCCAATCAGATTTAACGTTATGATACCGCTTCCAATACTACGTATTATATTTTTAACTGACTTTTTTTCCTTCTCAAGATTTTGAATAAGTAACATATTCTCAATTGCAATTCCTGCTTGCATCGAAACGACCTCTAATATTTGACTATCTTCAGAAAGAAACTCTACAATACCAGCTCTAGTTTCTTTTTCTCCAAGAATTAAAAATCCATGTACTTTTTGTGGTCCCATTAATGGGGCAATCAAAATATTTTTCCAACCTAATTTAATTAATTTCTTGTCCTCTACATTATTTTTGACTAAAACAGTTTTATTGTCTGAACAAAACTTAAATGGTTTAAAATTTGTTGTAAACAATTCAGAATTTATTTTTTCCTCATTTGGATGAATTGAAGCACCAATTTTACAAATAGGAGAACCGATTTGATTAAGGTAAATAATACCTCCACTTGCATTCAATAGACTTACTGCTCTAAAAAGTAAATCTTCAAATAGTTGTTTCTCGTTATCTGAAGATTGAATTAGTTTTCCAGTATCAAAAAATGTTTCAAGCTCAAATAATGTTTTGTTAAGCTTCTCTTTTTGTGAAACTAAAGAACTTAGTAGTGATGAGTTTTTAAGCGAACTTGACAAACAATTACCCATTGTCTGAACCAATAAAATATCAGTTTCATTATAATTTTCTTTTGAAAACTTTTTACTCAAAACAATTATTCCCAACAATTCTTTTGAAAATGATAGGGGCATAACTATCTCGATACTCTGCTTTTTTAAGTGCTTAATGAATTTAGATTTAGATAATTTATTTAAATTCGAATTTAAGAATTTTACGTTTAAATCATTATAAAATTCTGATAATGTATCTTGAGATATTGTAATGGAAGAATCTAACTCTGTATTTCTTTGGATTAATAAGTTAAATTCATTTGAATTATCTTTTTTAATATATATACCACCAAAAGATAGTCCAAGAGAGCCTAAAATTAAATGAAAGACGGGTCTAACAATTTTATTAAATTTAGTATATTTAGTTAAAATTCTACTTAATTCATTAAGCGACTCAATGTGATATTTATATAGTAAATCTTCCAGTGTTTATTTAAA
>MDTA01062988.1_pt1 | contig 17815 bp, 17 predicted proteins | sample 811151 | NCBI WGS metagenome assembly MDTA01 (sample SAMN05326648, study PRJNA326480) | marine metagenome | isolation source: seawater | place: Indian Ocean: South | collected 2010
GAAGCGCAGTAATGCGTGCAGCTGACCAGTACTAATAGCTCAATTGGCTTGATTTATGCACTGAAAAAAATTTTTTTGATAAGATATTTAAATAATTACCTTTTTAAATTTTTAAAGAAAATTGGATCATTCTTTTTTAAGTTTATATTTACTCTTTTACCTAAAACTTTATAAATATATTCTGACTTTATTCCAATAGAGGGTCTCAATGATATAGTGTTATTTAAAGTTAATTTTTCCTTTTTTTTAATATTTCTTTTTGCAAACAATGACCTTCTTAACTTAATATTTTTTTTTAAGATTTTAGAACTATTTTCTTTATTTAAACTTTTAAATATATCTTTACTTAAATCTTTAAGATTTTTTAACATTTTTTCATCAATTGAAAAACTAGAGTCAGAAGTTTTTACCCCACCAACATTAAAATGTTTTTCTATTACAGAAACACCAAGAGGAATTGATGCTATAGATGTAAAAATATCATTAGTATGATCAGATAAACCGATTTTATAATTCTTAAAGATTTTTTTTAAGGTATTAATTCTTTTTAAATTGGTGTCTTTTGTCTGAGTTGGATAATTTGAAACACAATGAAGTATAATGATTTTTTTATGATAATTTTCAATTATTTTTATAGCTTTTTTAATTTCTTTAATTTCTGCCATTCCAGTTGAAATAATGATTGGTTTTTTTTTTGATGCTATGTAGTTTATTAAGTTTAAATCAGTAATTTCAAATGAGGATATCTTATAAGCTGGAACTTTGAATTTCTCTAAAAAATCCACTGCTTTTTTGCTGAAAGGTGTACTAAATATTTTCTTTTTATAAAGCCTTGCTATTTTAAAAGCTTCTTTATGCCAGCTGTAAGGTGTGCAAGCCTTTTTATATAAATCACATAAATATTTTCCTTTCCATATTCCATCATTAATTTTAAATGATTTACTTTTTTTAATTACAGTTATATCTTCTGCCTCATAGGTTTGAATTTTGATAAGATCAGCTCCATTCTTACACGCTTTTTTTATTAAATTTAAAAATCTCACTTTATTACCATTATGGTTTCCTGATATTTCTGCAATTATTAATGGCGGATTGTTCTTTGTTGAATTGAAAATATTCATTAATCTTGTCATTATATTATATAGTATAATTAAATTATTTTGATGGTAACACTTAAATATGTAAATTTATGAAAAAAAAATACAATAAAATAATAGATCAGATCCAAAAAATTAGATCAAAAAATAATGTAAATTGGATGAATATTTTAAAATTAGCTTTTAAACACGATCCTAAAAATGCATCCAAGATTATGAAAAAAATAAACTATGATGATAAAAGAATCTCCAAATTACTAAATAAGTTAGGATAACAATTTTAAATATGATTAAAAACTCTTTTGTCTATTTTATTTATTTAATAATAAAAATATGAATTTTGATTTAATAATACAAGCTAGAGTTTTTTCATCTAGACTTCCTGGAAAAGTACTTTTATCATTAGGTGATAAGACTGTACTAGAATTCTTAATAAATAATCTAAAAAAAATAGATTCTATTAATAAAATAATTTTAGCTGTTCCAAAAAATAGCAATAATACTTTATTTAAAAAGATAGCAAAAAAAAATAAAATAAAACTTTTTGTTTCAGTAGATAAAAATGAAAATAATGTTTTGAAAAGATTCTATGATTGTGCGAAAAAATTTAAATCACAAAATATAATAAGAATTACATCAGATTGCCCATTTATAAATATTTATATTGTAAAGAAAATGATCAAATATTATTCATCTCATAAATTAACATTTTTAACAAATAATAAACCAAGACATATTCCGCATGGTTTTGATTGTGAAATTTTTAATTTTAGATTGTTAAAAAAAGCATATCTAAAAGCATATAAGAAATCAGATTTAGAGCATGTAACAATGTGGATGTATAAAAATTTGAAAAATGAAATTAATAATTGGTTAATTTATAAAAAAGATTTCTCAAAAAAAAGAATTACTTTAGACAATGTTGATGATTATATTTATTTTCTCAAAAAATATTCTTATCTTAAAAAATTGTCTCTAGTGAAAAATTCTGAAAATTTAATAAAAAAAATGTAAAAAACTAATTAACTTAACAATTTATTGTATTATCTTTTTAATAATGCAATTACTTAATTGTTCAGTTCCAAAATCTGTTAAATGAACGTTATCAAAAAAAATCGATTCTTCTTGATTTTTTTCATTACAAATTTCTTTTTCATGATTGATAAAATCGATATGAAATTCATCTGCATACTTTTTAATAGTGCTTGAAATTTCATTAAAATGAAATTTCATTATTTCTTGATCTTTTAATTTTTGAGTATTTTCATACATATCTAAATCTGCAAAATTATCAAAGTATTCTTTTTCATAATTTGATAATATTTTATTTGTTACTAATAAAGATGATTGATAAATAAAAATTGTTTTTACTTTTAATTTTGACAAATAATAAAAAAGCATTTCAACATGTTGTAAAAACATTTTTTTGTTAATTTCATAAGTGTTATTTTGTTTGGTTTTTTTTAATAATTCTCTTCTTTTTTTTCGCATTATTTCTGTTTGTTTAAAAATATTTTTTTTTTTTAAAAAATTCAATTTTTTTGGAAAGTTTAAAATTGAGTCTATGAGAGTCTCTATGCCATAAGTAATATCATTTTTATTTTTTTCATGTTCAAAACCATAAGTCATAATATTATTTATATCTGTGTAATGACCAAAATCTAATCCATGATAGGATGCATGTAGATCGTTATAGCCTGTAAAAATAACGATCATTTCAGGTTTGTGTTTACTCAACATTTCGGTAATTAGTGCAAATTCAGAATTTATTCGAGAACAAATTAATCCTAAGTTTAAGACATCATAATCTTTATTAAGATCTTTTAGCTTTCTTTCTGTAATTGAAGTTAAAGTATTTTCATCTGATAAATTTGGGATCCCCACTAATCCTGATGCTCCAAAGAAAAAAATTTTATTTTTTGAATTAAATTTTTTATCAAAATCCTCTTTTGATCTAAAGCCGTCCTTATTAATATTAAAATTTTTAGATTTATATTCTTGGTGAACATATCCAGTATAAGGCTTAAATTTGAAGCGGTTACCTCCATACCAAAAAAGGTTAAAATCTCTGATTACTTCAATGAATTTATTTTGATAATTCTTTACTATTTTTGACATTCTAATTTATGAAATAAATTTTACCACAATGGATAAATTTTATCTCTGTCATTATCTTTTTTCTTTTTAATTTTTTTTACAAGAAAAATAACTAATACTAATAAAACTATACCAGCTAATAATGTTATGATATCCATTGTAATTGTATAATTTATATATAAAAAATATTCAATATCATTTTAATATAATTCTGCATGAAGAAAAAAATTTATACTCTGGGCATATGTCATTGTGAAACCTCTTCAGCATGCCTTTTTGAGGATGGTAAATTAATATCAGCTGTAAGTGAGGAGAGATTTTCGAGAAATAAATATGATAAATCTTTTCCAAAACAATCAATTAACTGGTTGTTAAAAAATTCTAATATAAAACTTCCTGAAGTTAACCAAATATCATATTCTTGGCATAAAGGTTTTGATAAAAAGTTAAAGACTTTATATCTTAATAGAGAAAAAGAATTAAAACATGATAAGCTTTCATTAAAAATTTTTAAAGAGAGAAAAAATGTCGAATTTGTAAGAGATAAGAAAAGTTTACTAAAACTTGCAAATTGGTCAAAAAAAAATTTAAATCGTAAACAAAAAAAAAATCTTGAAATCTTTTACCATCATGAAGCTCATGCAGCAAGTGCATCCCTATTAAGTAAATTTAATAATGGTTTAGTACTTACTTGTGATGCCAGAGGTGATTATGAGTCTTTAACATTATCTATTTTTGATAGAAATAAAAAAAATTGTTTAAAAAAAATATTTTCTTCTACATCCAGTGACTCTCTAGGTTTTTTTTATGGAAGAATTACTGGTCTTCTAGGATTTAAACCATCTAAACATGAAGGAAAAATAACTGGTTTAGCAGCACATGGAAAACCAAGTAGAGCAATTAAACTTATGCATAAAATGATTACCGTAAAAGATGGTAAGTTGATATCAAATCTTGGTAGTTACTACAGGCCTTTTTTTTATAATTATGACAATAAACTAATAAAAGAAATTAAAAAATTTTCAAACGCAGACATTGCTGCTGCAGCTCAATATCATTTAGAGTGGTGTATTTCTAATCTTTTGAAATTTCATTTTAAAAAGAATAATTTTAAACCAATGAATTTGATGTTAGCAGGTGGAACTTTTGCAAATGTAAAATTAAATCAATTATTAAAGTCATTAAAATTTATAAAAAAAGTTTTTGTTCAACCACAAATGAGTGATGGGGGCCTTTGTGTCGGTGCCGCCGCACTAAGCGTCCATAAAAGAAAAAAAAAAGTTTCACCTCTAAAAAATGTTTATCTTGGACCAAAAATAGATACCTCAAATATTTATGAGAATAAAAAGAAATTAAAAAAAATTAATGTCTCAAAACCAAAGGTGTTAATTAAAAAGTTTATAGAAGATCTTAGAAATAATAAAGTAATTGGCTTAGTTAGAGGAAGAATGGAATTTGGGCCTCGAGCATTATGTAATAGAAGTATAATTTATAAAACAACAGACTCAACTATAAACGATTGGTTAAATAAGAGGTTAATCAGAAATGAATTCATGCCTTTTGCACCAGTCATAAGGGAAGAATTATGCAAAAAGGCATTTAAAGATTATGATAGCAAAGACGCAACACTTAAATTTATGACATCCACTATCGATTGTTCTGATAAATTTAAATTCAAAAGTCCTGCTGTTACCCATATTGATCAAACTGCTAGGCCTCAAATAGTAAGCAAGATATCAGATCCATTTATGTGGAAATTATTGAAAAATTGGGAAAAAATTTCAGGAGAAATGTCCTTAGTAAATACTTCATTTAATGCCCATGAGGAACCAATTATTTGCAATGAGAATGAGTCAATTAATTCTCTTTTAAAAGGAATGATAGACGTTTTATATATTGAGGGGTATAGAATTATAAAAAAATCTTAAATTAGCCATAATACAAATTAACATTAATATGAATTAATTAATTATTTTAAATTATGATTAAAAGTTATGGATCTCAAAATCTAAAAAAAGTAGATAGTAAAGATCTTCAAAAAGCTCTCAAAAATGAAATAGTGACTAATGGAGAATTCTGTAAATTATTTGAAAAAAAAATTTCTAAAACTTTAAAATCAAAATATGCCGTTGTATGTAATAATGGCACATCAGCTCTTTTGATGGCGATACTTGCATTGGAATTAGATAAATTGAACGTAATTATACCTAATATAAATTTTATTGCCTCTGCTAATATAGTAAGTCTTTTAAAAGGAAAAATTATTCTTTGTGATGTTAATAAAAAAACTGGAATGGTGGATTTAAATTCATTTAAAGAAATATTAAACAAGTGTAAATTAAAAAAGATCAAACCTAACTTATTTATACCTATGCATTATGCTGGAGATATAATTGATCTTAAAAAGATTAGTGAAATTTGCGTTAAAAAAAACATATCAATAATAGAGGATGGTTGTCATAGCTTTGGAAGTTTTAAAAAGTTTGAAAAAAAAAAAATAATAGTTGGAAGTTGTGTTTTTTCAAAACTTACGACATTCTCATTCCATCCAGTGAAAAATATTACAACACTAGAAGGTGGTGCTATTACCACAAATAGCAAAAAAATTTATGAGAAATTAATATTGTTAAGAAATAATTCACTTAAAAGAACAAAAATAGACGATCCATATGTTTTATTTCAGCCAACACTTAATTTTAGAATGCCAGAAATCTGTGCATTAGTTGGATTAAATCAATTAAAATTATTAAATGAATTTAAAAAACAAAGACAAAAAATTGTTAATTATTATCTCTCTAAAATTACCAAAATCGAAAAATTTTTAATTCCTTTAAATTTTAATGATAAGGGTATTTTTTGGCATTTATTTGTTGTAAAGATTAACGAATATAAAAAAAAATATAAATTAATGAATTTTTTAAAATCAAATAGAATCGGATCTCAAATTCATTATAAGCCAATATATATGCATAAAGCTTTAAAAAAAGATATTTTAATTAATGCTTGTAAGAACTCGAATTTTTTTTATAAACATCAATTAACTTTGCCACTTAACACATTAATGAATTTGAAACAAACTGATTTAATAATAAATAAACTTAAAAAATTTTATAAAAAATAGATAATAATAAAATGTTTAATAATAAGATTGTACTTATTACTGGTGGCACAGGAAGTTTTGGTAAAGCATTCGTTGAGTATCTACTAAAAAGATATAAAAAAATGAAAAAATTAATAATCTTTAGTAGAGATGAATTTAAACAATACGAATTAAAAAAAAAATTTCCCGAAGCAAAATATAAATTTTTAAGATATTTTTTAGGTGATGTAAGAGATCTAAAGAGACTGAATATAGCATTTAGGGATGTAGATTATATTGTTCACGCAGCAGCTTTAAAACAAGTAGATACTGCAGAATACAACCCTTTTGAATTTATTAATACAAATATCGTTGGTGCCCAGAATGTAATAGAGGCTGCTATACAGAATAACGTAAAAAAAGTAATAGCTTTGTCTACAGATAAAGCCTGTTCACCAATTAATTTATATGGTGCAACAAAACTATGCTCAGACAAATTATTTATATCCTCAAATAATTTGGTACCAGAAAAAAATGATACTATTTTTTCAGTAGTAAGATACGGAAATGTATTCGCTAGTAGAGGTTCAGTTATTCCTTTTTTTCTAAAAATTAATAAAAATAAAAACCCTTTTCCCCTGACCCACCCTGCGATGACAAGATTTAATATTTCTATGAATGACGCCATAGAGACTGTTATGTGGGGTTTTAAGAATTCAAAAGGATCTGAATTAATAGTACCTAAACTAAAAAGTTTTAAAATTGTTGATTTGATTCATGCAATCAATTCAAAAGCCAAGATAAAAATAATAGGTATTAGACCAGGAGAAAAAATTCATGAGGAATTAATCTCTAACTCAGACAGTAGATTAACGATTGAATATGGAAAATATTATCTAATTTTACCAACAAGAGATTTTTTTAAAAAGTATAAAGGTGGAAAACTAGTTGATAAAAATTTTATTTACAGAAGTGATCTAAATAAACAAAAATTAGGAAAGAAAAATTTAAGGGAATTATTTTTAAAATGAATCCGGTTTTTTTGACCACGAGATTCACTGATGATATTTATAAATATATAGTTCTCAAATGTTTCTTAGACGTTAAAAAACAAAAAAAAGAAAGTTTGGAAATTAAAGTAATTAAGCAAAAAAAATTTCCAGACTTTAATTTTTTATTTTATTGTTTAGTTTGTTTTTTTAAAGGTTATTTTTTTAACAAAGAAAAGTTAGTTTTTCTCCAATATCAAAAAGTATATTTTGGGAGACAACTGCTCGCATCAACTTTCAGAAATTTTAAAAGCTATACGTCAACATTTAATTTTTTCTATATTTTGTTAAAAAACCTTTTTACCGCAGGTCGATATTTTAGAACAGCTGATTATTATATTAATAATTATAATTTTAGATTTGTTTATCTTGATCACTTAGAATATTTAAATTCTATATATTATTTCAAATTTATAAATAATAATAAAGATGTTTATACAAATAAAATGCCACGTGGCATTGTAAGATCTAATCAAAAAAAAATTGAAAATATATTTAAATTAGATTTTAAAAAAAATTCTTTCAATCAAAATCAAAAAGATGAAATCGATAAATCATCAGCGGATATTTTTACCTCACTTGATAATTATTTACCATGGTTACATTATACAAATTATGAAACAACAAAGTTTAAGAATTTGAAAGACTTTGATTACATCGTATATGCCCATTCATTTACAGACGCACAACTCAAGTTTGAATACGATGGATTTATAAACACACTTGATTGGCTTATTTTTACAGTAAATGTTCTAAAAAAAAAGGGAGCAAAGTTTATAATTAAATCTCATCCTAACTTTTATAGAAAAACTTCAATAAAAGATATTAATGAGAGATCAGACTGGGATAAAAAAATTTATACAAAATTTATACGACAACTTATTAGTGATCCTAATATTTTAGTTATTAATGAACCTATTTTGAATTTTGAAATAGCAAAATATCTAGATAATCAAAAATGTATTGTAATTACAAAACATGGAACTGTTCAATTAGAAATGATCTACCATAATTTTAAAGTGATTACTTCTGAAAGCAATATGCTTGATCCAAAATACTCTTTGACCAATACTTGGAAAAACAAATTGGATTATAAAAAGATACTTCAAATGAATTGGAATGAACTTGAATATGCAAATAAGGATGATTTTCGAACAGTGATGGATTATCTATTTTTAAATGATCAAATGTGTTATGGAAAAAAATATTATTTAAATGTTTTAAAAGAAAAAATGTTGAGTTTAAATCTTATAAAGAAGAATATTTCCAATGAAGATTTGGCAACAAAATTCAAAATGATGAAAAATAAAGAGCAAATGATAAATGATATAAGTTTTCCAATTAATATTTTGTAGTATTTTGATTAATTGAAAGTATGTCCATCTTTTAACCTAAAAACATCTTAAATACTGATTTGGAATATAGCTTTTAATATTTCTTTTTTTTGCTTCAGAAATTATCCATCGCGGGTCTTTTATAAACTTTCTACCAATCGCAACAAAATCTACTGATTTATTTTTAATTAATTTATTAGCCAGTTCTAGATCAGTAATTTCACCACTAGTTCTAACTTTTATATTTACATTTTTTTTTATTTTTTTACTTAAATCTTTTCTAAACGCCTTTTTGATTTTCATATTGGTAAATGGTAAAATTCCACCACTTGATACACAGACATAATCAAAACCAATTTTTTTTAGATTTTTTGTAAGTGATATGGAATCATCAATTGTAATACCTGATTTAACATGATCGGTTGCTGTAATTCTAGCACCAAGTATTTTATTTTTAGGCCAAATTTTTCTTATTTCATGTGCTATCTTCAATGGTAAATTAGATATTCTATCTCTATTATTTAAACTAAACTCGTCATTTCTTTTATTTGAAATAGGTGATAAAAATTGATGAAGTAAATACCCATGAGCCATGTGAATTTCTAAACAATCAAAACCTATTCTTTTTGCTCTTAAATCAGTTTTTTTAAATTGATTTATTATTTTAATTATATTTTTTCTATTTAACTTTTTTGGTTTTGGCCAATGTTTATCTCTCTTTATTTCAGAAGCAGAATACGTCTGCCAACGTTTATTATTTTTCCCCAGAGGTGTATTTTTTTTTATCCATGGCACAAATGAAGATCCTTTTCTACCTGAATGAGAAATTTGTATTCCAATAGGAATATCTTTTGATTTTTTTAAAAATTGAAATAATTTTTTAAAATTTCTTTCTTGTATTGAATTACTTAAACTAAGGTCTTTATGAGTTATTTTGCCACTTTTACTAACAGCAGTTGACTCAATCATTACCATTGCAGCACCTGAATTAATTAAACTTAATAAATGATTATAATGCCAAATTGATGGGCTTCCATTTTCAGCAGAATACTGACACATAGGAGAAACAACAATTCTGTTTTTTAGTATAATATTATTTATTTTTAATTTCGTGAATATCATATTTCATTACAACAAATTCATTATGTGGATGGAAAACAGCTTGGGGATAAGACCAATAAGTCTCTATAAAATATTTACCTAGCGCCCTACCTAATTTTGGCAGATGTGGAACATTATCACTATCAATCATAGATCTTAGTGGGGTTGCAAATCTTAACCATTCACCTGTTTTTTGCTCTTTATAAATTAATCTTGTTCTCAAGGCTATATCCGGTGGAACTAGTAAGTATTTCTTTTGTTTTATTTTTTCATAAACTTTTTTTAACGTTGTTGGTTTTTTAAACCCCAAATTGGCTAACTTAATTCTATACAAAAAAATATTTTTTTTTGTGATTTTAATTTTATTTTTTCTATTTTGGACAATGTCTAAAATCCAATGACTAATGATAATATTCTTTTTTTTTAATTCTTTTATGCATTGATCTATATTTTTGTAATCTGATTTTTTTAAAGATTTCCAAACTTTTATCATTTATAATAATATATTATTATATATAGATTATTATATTTTTTATTCAAAACATTATTATAATTGTTCATAAATTTAATTTAAGAATTAATGATAAAAAATAACAACTTTTATATTTCTTTTATTTGTGCATCGAACGATGTTAACTCAGTAATTAATGTAAATTATGATCTTATAATAGATTTATCAAAAAAATTTAAAAAGATTTACATACTTAATTTATACAGATTAAAATTTTTCAATAAGAGTTCTAAAATAAAGAAAACAAAATATAAACTTCCAAAAAATGTAAAAATCATTCTATTTGAAAAAAAAAAAGATTTTTTCAAATTTTGCAGTTTTAAGAAATTGATTTGTTTTTTTAATTTAGGAAAGAGTTTTGAATATTTTAGAATTTATAGATATTTGAAACTTATAAAATCTGTAAATATTTTAGTTCTAAATCTTGGAAACTTCGGAAATAAAACTTTTATTGACTTTAAAATTAAATTTTTTTTTAAGAGTTTTTATCATTACTATGATAGGTCATTGTATTATTTTTTTAGAATTTTAACAATATTAGATTATTTTCCAAAAATAGATTACTTTTTTCAATCAGATATAGATGTTATAAATAATATCAAAAATGGTTTGAGTAAAAAGATTGATAATTTTTTTAATTCAAAAAAAATTTCTTATTATAGAAATATCATTAAAGTAAATAGTAAATCATTTGATTATATAAAAGATAAAAAACTTAAGAGTAAGTCAAAAAAATTTATAATTTATGTTGATATTCCACTAGATCATCCCGACAGAACTACTAGAGAGGGAAGTGTATCCCCAGAGATGAAAAAAAAATTTCATAAAGACTTAAGAAATTTTCTTAACTTTTTATCAAAGTTAATGAAACAAAAAATAATCATTTGTCCTCATCCAAAACAAAAAAATACAAAAAAGATGTTCCCAAATTTTGAAATAGCAAAAAAAAGAACTATTGAATTAATACCAAATGCTTCACTTGTAATTTTTACAGAGTCAAGTGCAATGACAACAGCAGTTTTGTTAAAAAAAAAAATTTTATGCATACAGTCAGATTTAATGGGAGATTATTTATTAAATTTGAGTAATAAATATATCAATCATCTAAATTTAAAAAAAATAAATATTGATAATTTTGATTATAAAAAAAAACATAAAAATTTTTTAAAAAAACTTTATACTAAAAATCAGTATAACAAATTTATAAAAAATAAACTTAATGCTGATGGAGATATAAAATCAAGCAAAAGAATTATAGATATTTTAAATAGAAAATATTTTTTTTAAAATACTTTTTTAAGACCTAAAGAAATATTTTTAACAAAGTATTCGATATGTTTTTTATTATTTGCGTTAGAAAAAAAAATTATACCATTTTTAGGGTACAAGATTTTTTTTGTTAATAAAAATTCTTTTAATTTTTTTATCTTAAATTTATTTTTTTCTTCAAAAAAATCTCTCTGCACTCTGTCTATTATTTTATTTTTACTAAAAATAATTCTAACCATTGATTGAAACCTATATACTTGTGCATCAAGCCCGTTTTTTTCTATAAATGAGTTTAGTTTTTTTTGGAAATACTCAGAAAATTGACATTGTTTTTCGATAATCTTTTTATTTTTCCAAATGTGAGATGTTGTTTTGGCACCACTAAAACATGCCATTGCATTGGCAGAAAATGTACCACCGTAAAAAATATTTAACTTTTTAATGTTAATAAGATTATCCATATTTTTGTTTAACGCTATAATTCCTATTGGATAACCACCCCCATAGCTTTTACCAAAAAGTGAAATATCTGGCTTTATATTATAATAATTTTGGACACTACCCTTTTTTGTTCTTAGGCCAGTAATAATTTCATCAAAAATTAAGATAATTTTATTTTTTTTTGAAAATTTTTCTAAATATTTTAGGTAATTAACTGCTTTTGGATCAGGCAGGCACCCTTGTATTGGTTCAATGATTATACATGAGATTTTTTTTTTATATTTTTCCAGTAAATTTTTTGATTTTTTAATGTCGTTATAATCAATAAACTTTATATTTTTTCTATCATTTTCACTTAATCCATCAGACATAGGAACAATAGAGTTTTTATCTTTTTTATAAAGAAGTTTATCAACAGATCCATGCCAGCTACCAGTTACTGAAATAATCATATTTTTTTTTGTGATTGCTTTAACTATTCTCAGAGATTTAAATACTGCCTCGGTTCCAGAATTACAGAATATAAATTTGTTATAATTTTTATTAATTTGTTTTAATTTTTTGGATAAAAGATTAGCGTAAATATTTGGTTCTGTAAAAAGTGAAATATTTTTTTTGTTTATTTCAGTTAATGAATTTTTAAAGGTTTTACTATTGTGGCCAAGTATTAATGTTCCAGATCCATAAGAAAGATCAAAAAATTTTTTTTTACCAAAAAATACATATGGACCAATACCTTTATCAATAAAAAGTTTGTTTTTATAACCTTCATTAAGTATATTATTTTTCAGTTTTTGCATCTTAAACAATTAGTTTGAGTAAATTTTTGCCCATGCATTGGCATGTTTTTTTCCCAGAACTGTACCTTCAGCATTACATAAAGTGCACGGACTATCAATTCTTTTTCCATTAATTAAATCTTTTCGATATTTGTTAATTATTTTTCCTGTCCAAATATCAAAAATATGTTCTTGCATCATATTCCCCATAGTTCTTCTTCTTTGCCAGTCTTGTGGACATAAAAAAACATCTCCATTCCAGTCAATTAAAAATTGATAAGAAGGATAAAAACATTTTTTATATTTTCCTATTTTTTCCTGGTCCCCAATATTTATTGTACCAGTTCTATTAGTCAATTTTAAACCATAATCCTTTTTTTCGTCATACCATCTATCCCTGAGTATTATAAAATCTTTTGGAACCCCAGACTCTTCAACCATTCTATTAAATTTATCTATTTGGTGTTTTCCATCATACATACTTATTAGAAGTTTGTTTACATTGTTTGCATATAATTCTCTTATTATTTTTGGTTTTAAGGTATCTCCATTTGTTACTACTTCAACAAAAGATACCTCTGATAATTTTTTACAAATTAGATTTATATCCTTATGCAACATTGGTTCTCCATATCCACACAAAACAACTGAACCCTCATATTTTATTTCTTTTAGTTCATTAGCAAGTTTATTGATTAAATTCATTTGCATTTTTTGAAATGTGTCTGGAGCTACTTTTGGATCAGATTTTGGACAAAATGAACAACTTCTATTACAAACATCGATTATACTTAATTCGATCCAGCTGGGTATAGGGACATCATTATGAAAAGTTAATATATCATCTACTATTGCGGTTCTTCTTTTTAAATTTATTTCAATGGTTTTAAATAATGGTTTAGTTCTAGTTTTATTCTCTTCAATTATTTCATCAAAAGTATTACTATTATGACCAATACCAAAGTTATTAAATTCTTTTTTAAGATTTGGATTTTTTTTAATTACCTCATGCTCTTCATTAACTAATTGATCATACTCAGTCATTTTTCTTTTTAAAAAATTGATCGTTAATTTAGTTTTTTTAGAAACTCCTTTAGGAGTAAGTAGGTAAAGATAATTTATTTTCTTTTTGTTTTTACTGAAATTTTTGATTTTTATTAAACCTTTTTTCTGAAGTTCTTTTAAACAATAATTTAATTTACCTATACTAAAGTTGAGCTCTTTAGATAGTTCCCTTTGAGTTAAATCGGGCTTTTTTGAAATTTGTCTAAGAATTTCAAAATGATCATTATTGTCTTTATTATTTTTGTTCATAAATTGAACATTAATGTTCATTTTTTGAAATTCAAGTATAATATTTCAAAAATATAAGTTATATCATTAACAATTTTTAACAATTATGATATTTACATTAACAATAAATTTTAAGTTTTGAAAAATTTAGTAAAAAAGATTTTATTCCCTCTTCAAACCAACGATTTAAGAAAGCTATTTTTTATTTTTATTTTGACAGTTGTAGCGGCTTTATTCGAATTACTTGGTATCGGACTTATAATACCAATTTTAAATATATTTGTTGGAAATGATTTTCAAAAATACACTGAGCATTTTGCTTTTTTATCTAATTTATCAATGGAGGAAATTTTAAATTTTTTTTTAATTTCATTAGTTTTGATATATTTTTTGAAGTTTTTTATTTTGAAAAGTTTGATCTATGTTCAAAATGATTTTAGTCATAAATTATTTACAGATATTTCAATAACATTATTTAAAAAATATTTATACAAAAATTTTTCTTTTCATTTAAACAGAAATTCTTCAGGATTAATAAGAAATGTTCAGTCGGAAGCAAATTTATTCAGTTTTGGGGTTGTATTCCCAATAGTCAAACTACTTTCTGAAATTTTAATTTTTCTTTCAATTTGTACTGTATTGATAATTTATGAGTGGCAGGCATCATTAATAACTATTACTTTGATGTCTTTAGTTGGATATATTTTACTTAAGTTGACAAATGAAAGACTAAAAAAGTGGGGAAAAAAAAGACAATTTCATTCAGCTCTAACACTAAAACATTTACAGCAGAGTTTTCCAAGTATAAAAGAAATAATTCTTAATAATTTAGAAAGCATTTTTTTAAACAAATATCATCATCATAATTTAGAAAATGCAAAAGCTGGCAAAAATAAAGATACAATTACTCAACTGCCAAGATTAATAATGGAATTGATTGGTGCAACTGTATTTCTTATCTTGATAATATTTTTATTAAACTTGGGAAAAGACATCACGGAAATTTTTGTAATTATTGGTGTTTTCTTTTTTGCTTCTACTAGATTACTTCCCTCAATTTCAAAAATAGCTCAATCTATTCAATCTATAAAATTTAATTATGCTGTTATTGATCTAATTTATAATGAATTAACAGATTTAGATGATCAAAGAAATAAGAAAGACAATGAATTACTTAATCAAAAAGGTTTTGATTTTAAAAAAATTAATTTTGATAGAGCAACATTTTCATATCCTGAAAGTAAAAAAAAAATTTTAAAGAATATTAATATTGAAATTAAAAAAGGTGATAAAATTGGAATAATTGGTAAGACAGGATCAGGAAAGTCAACTTTTATTAATTTATTCTGTGGACTACTAAAAACACAAAGTGGAAATATTTTACTTAATGAAAAAAACTTGATTGAACAACAAAATTTATGGCAAAATAAAATTGGCTATGTCCCTCAAAATGTTTCAATTATCGATGAAAGTATACTTTTTAATATTTGCTTAGAGGATGATGAGGATAAGATTGATTTAAAAAAAGTAAATAAGATTTTAAGAATAGTAGAATTATATGATTATATCTATAGTTTACCAAAAAACATACATGAATTCGCAGGAGAAAGTGGAAAAAAACTTTCAGGTGGTCAATGTCAAAGAATTGGTATTGCAAGAGCTTTATATAAGGATTTTACAATTCTGGTTTTAGATGAAGCAACGAGTTCATTAGACCTAGATACTGAGAATTTAATTTTAAAAAAACTTTTTGGTGAAATTGGAGATAAAACTATTTTAACCATCTCACACAGACATAGTTCCTTACAATTTTGTGATAAGGTTGTTGAAGTGAAGGATGCTTCTTTAATTGAGGTTAAATCTGCCGATAAAACATGAAGTTAGTCACTAAATTGACTAATTTTATGTTAAAATATAAGGATTTTAAAGATGAACTTTTTTAAAAAAATATTTCATAAATTTTCAAGTAAAAAGAGTATTGAAAGTCTTAATAAAAGTGTTGCCACTCTATTAGTAGAGAAATTTTTGAAAGAAGAGAAATTTCAAAGTGAAAAAAATCTTGTCAAATCTGGTTATAAAGTTTTTTCTCAACAAGATGAGGATGGAATAATTGATGAGATTTTTAATAGGATTGGTTATGGATCAAAAAAATTTATTGAAATGGGTGTAGAGACTGGGATTGAATGTAATACCACTAATTTATTGTATCAAAATTGGTCTGGTTTATGGGTTGAGTCTGAAAAAAAATATATAGAGGATATAAAAAAAAATTTTTCTAATTTTTTAGATACTTCTTTGCAAATACACTTAGAAAAAATAACTATTTCAAATGTTAATGAAATTCTATTAAGATATTTTAAACCTAATACTGAAATAGATTTACTTTCGATAGATATTGGCGTTCATACATATCATGTATTAGAGGCAATAAACGCAATTAATCCTAGAGTAATTGTAACAGAGTATAATGCAAAATATGGCCCAATAATTAATTGGAAAGTTAATTATAATCCTGAAGCCACATGGGATAAATCAGATTATTATGGTGCATCTCTTCATGCATTCGAAACAATGTTAAAAAGTAAAGATTATTTTCTTGTTGGATGCAACATCACTGGAGTTAATGCTTTCTTTATAAGGAAAGATCAACTTCAGGATAAATTTGATAAAAACTTTTCAAGCAAACATCATTTTGTAGAAGGAAGATATTGGTTAAAAAGAGCTTTTGATAAAAATTATAAGTCAAAAATAAAATAGTTCATACATTAATATGTTGCATGAAAGTAAAAATATAATCATCAAATTTTTAAATAAAAACAATATATTTTTTATAGAAAATTTTGATCTAAAAAAAAAATCTTGGCTAAAAGCAGGGGGGATTTTTGAGCTTTATATTCAGCCTAAAGATTTGTTTGAAATAAGGAGTTTATTAGAATTTCTAAAAGAAAAAAAAATTAAATTTTATATAGTTGGAAATCTTTCAAATATTATTTTTAGAGATGGAAAAATTAAAACTCCAATTATAAATTTAAAAAAATTTGATAAAATAGTTTTAGATCAATCGAATGAAAATGTAATTAAATTAAATGTTTGTAGTGGAGTTTCAATTTTTAAACTTGTAAATTTTGTAAGTACAACTCTTAAAATCTCAGGACTTGAAGGCCTTGTAGGAATTCCAGGATCTATTGGTGGAGCAATATATATGAATGCTTCATCTTATGACTCTTATATTTCAGAATTTCTAAAAGAGGTAGAATTTATTGATCAAAATGGAGATCTAATCAAATTTGATAAAAAAAAACTTGATATGGGTTGGAGGTCTTCAATTTTTCATAACATGAAAAATTTTGTTATCCTAAATGCAATATTTGAATTTCCAAAAGATGAAATATCAAACTTAGATGAAATTCAAAAAAAAATCGAAAAAACTAAAAACCATAGAATAAAGTTCCAAGAAAAAAAGTTTCCAAACCTAGGAAGTTTGTTTGCAACAAAAGATTTATATCAAGATATCAGTAAATTTAATTTTTTTTACAGATTACTTTATTTGACAAATAAAATTTTATCTAAATTATTGATTAAATTTTTTAATGAAAACTCTCTTATTTATTACAGAAAATTTTTAGTTTCAGTTTATTCTTTTTTTTTAATATAAAAAAAAATGATCCATTTATTTTGTCTGATAGAACTATAAATTGTTTAATTAATAATGGTTCAAATAAAGGTGATGATGCAATTAAAACAGTTAAAAAAATACAGAGAAAA
>MDTA01012418.1_pt1 | contig 17814 bp, 15 predicted proteins | sample 811151 | NCBI WGS metagenome assembly MDTA01 (sample SAMN05326648, study PRJNA326480) | marine metagenome | isolation source: seawater | place: Indian Ocean: South | collected 2010
CCTTTGAAGCAAGATAATCCTGAATTAAATCTAATTTATAAGATGAGTCTAATGCAAAATCTGTATTGGGATAGTTTTTTACAATAAATCTGAATTTTTCTTCAGCCATTACTAACGGGCCCAGATCCTTTTTTTCATCAACAATTCTCTCATAATAAACCATTCCTAACAAATAATGAGCGTAGGGAATATCTTTTTCATTTGGATAAACTTTTAAAAATCTTTTAAGCTCATATTCAGCATCATAATAGTAGTCTTGAGAGTAATATGCATAAGCTGACATCAATGCTGCTCTTGGAGCCCAACTAGACTGCGGATAAAGAAGTTCTGCCTCGTTGAATTTCTTTGCAGCAAATAATACATCCCCATCTTCTAATTCTTTATAACCTTCTTCAAAAGCCTCAATCATTTGTGTCTCAATATTCTTTTCTTTAACGATAGAAACTTTGTTATCCTTTGAACATGAGATGAATAAAAGTATTAATGAGTAAAGAATTAAAATTTTTAAAATTTTCATTTAATTAAATTATTAGCAGATTAATTAAAAAGCTTAAGTATTTATGCTGTAGATTTTAAAGGATTCTTGATTAAAAATGAATGAGGTATATTTTTTTCTTTTAACTCAATTATAGAAAAATTCTCATTATTGCTTAATAATTCTCTTAAACCTTGATTTGTCACATTATGGCCACCTTGGCTTGAAGTAATTTTACCAACCATTCTGTAACCAGCTAAATAGATATCACCCAGGCAGTCTAAAATTTTATGATTTACAAATTAATTTGGATTTCTTAATTTTTCATCATTAAGTATTTTGTTACCTTTTAAAACTATAGCGTTATCCAAGCTTCCTCCTTGAGCTAATCCCATTTTTTTTAATTTTTCAACGTCTTCGAATAAACAAAATGTTCTAGAATTATAAATTTCTCTTAGCTCATCCATGTAGATATTTTTTTTATTTCTTTGATTTAAAATTGAATTTTGCTTGTATTTAATCTCGAAGTCAATCTCTAAACTAATTTTATTTGGTTCAAATGTAATAAATTTTTCACCATCTGAATAATTAATTTTTTTGTTAATTTTGATTATTCTAATTGGCTGATCGCTAATGTTGAAACCAATATTCTCTATTTCGTCAACAAAATTTTTTGCAGAACCATCCATAATTGGTAGTTCTTCTGAATTAAGTTCAATTAGAAGATTGTCTATACCCATCCCGCAAAGTGCAGCCATTAAATGTTCTACTGTAGAAACAGTTACACCGTATTCATTAGTTAATTTTGTGCAATAAGATGCGCTTGAAACGTTAAATACGCTTGTATAAATTATGTTGTTTTTTTTTAAATCTGATCTTTTAAATGTTATCCCAGTATTAGGTTGGGCAGGAAATAAGGTCATTTCTACTTTTTTACCTGAGTGAAGTCCTACTCCCTCAAATTTAACACTTCTTTTAATAGTTTTTTGATTTAGAACTGACATGCTGAATTTATAATTGTTTAAAATAATATGAAAAAACAAGTAATGTTACAAAAGACTACGGGCTGTTAATCAAAAAAGTTAAATATTTTATCAAATAAACTATGCTTTTGCGACTTATTTTCAATAAATATAACCTCTGATTGATTCGCTCCATTTAATATTTCATAAGCAGAAAGACAAAATGTGTCGTCTTTTTTAATGTCATTTAAAAATTTCTTAGCATAATCATGCGAAACTATTTTTTTTACATTTACTTTACATTCATTAAATAAGTTCTTTAATTTATCAATAAGATTTCTGTTTAAACAAATTAATTCTATTTCCAAAATAATTTTTTTAAATTTTTTGTAGTCAGGAAAAAAATTATATACTTTATCATCAATAATATATTTATTAATTATCACATGAATAATAGTTAAATATTTTTCACTCTTATAAAATTGCTGCATCGCACTTCTTACAAGTTTAGTTATAACTTCTTTATCTAGCCCTCTCTCATCATAAATATCTTTAACACTAAATGATATATTTTGGTAACTATTAGATTTAATTGATATGTTCCCACTATTTAAAAAAAGACCAAGGTCTTTTTCTAATTTTCTTATATTTTCTTTTAGGAGATTGGATATTATTTTAAAATTTAGATTATTATCTATACTTCCAGGAATATCAAAATTGATAGTATTTTTTAATTCGTAATTTTTATTGTCAAAATAACATATATAAATTTTACTATCAGAAATACCAAAATAGAAATCTTCAGTTTTAGAATTATTCATATTTTATTATTTTATTTTTTAGTCTTAAATCAATAACTTTGGAATTAGCGAATTTTTTATCATTTAATAAATTGCTACTATAATTAATTATGTCTTCTGTATACTTGATTGGAAATTTTATTAATGTTTTGTTGTCTAAATTGAGATCAAACCTTCCACTTTGAAAAAAAATAATTTCGTGTATTTTATAATAATCTAATTTTGATGCCCTTAATAAATTTATAACTTTAAAAATATTACTTATATTTTTAGAACCAGTAATTGTTGGTATTTTTTTTTCTATTTTTTCTATGTCCAGTTTTTTACCATTATCTCCTAAGATAATTTTATTATCATCAAATAAAATTATGCATATTGGTTTAGCTGGAATAAAATTGATAATTATTTTATTAGGGTAGACTTTTTTTACAACTAATTCCTTCGTGTCATTTCTATCAATCAATTTTTTAAAATAACTTTTTTTTACAAAAAAAATATTCATGCCAAGAAGGTAGCTAATTTCATCTTTAATTAAAGTATTTTTGCTTTTTAAGAATCCTTTAACTTCAACTTGATCAATCTTGAATATTTTTTTATTGTAAAAATTATAATTATTTATTGATGTTAATAATAATATTATTAATAAATAAATAAAAAAACTAAATTTTTTACCTGTTTTTTGATGCATCTTTTATCATCCAGCTTACTAACGACTTGAAGTCTATGCCCTTATGGGCGGCTATTTCTGGGACCAGTGATAAGCTGGTCATGCCTGGCTGAGTATTAAGCTCAAGTAAATAAAATTTATTTTTATAAAACTTAAAATCTGATCTAGTTATTCCTCTACATTTTAAAAGTTTATGGGCTTTAAAAGCTATTTGATTTATTTTTTTATAATTTTTTTTACTTAAATTAACTGGAATTATATGCCTTGTTTTTGCGTTAGAATTATATTTTGCTTTATAATCATAAAATTTTCTTTTTGGTTCAAGTTCAATGGCTCCCAATTTTCTGTTGCCCATAATCGCTACTTGAATCTCACGACCAGGAATAAATTTTTCAATAAGTATTTCGTTATAATTTTTCATTTTTTTTAGTTTTCTTGATAATATTGACTTATTATTACATATATATACATCTAGACTGGATCCCTCATTTATTGGCTTTATAACTACAGGATAATTTAAATAATTTTTAATTTTTGCATAATTAATTTTATCATTATTGTTTTTTAGTTTGATATAATTAGGCGTTAATATTTTGTTCTTAATAAAAATTTTTTTTGATATTTCTTTATCCATTGCTGTCATTGACGAAATTACCCCCGAATGAGTATATTTTATACCTAATGTCTCTAAAATCGATTGAATGAAACCATCTTCACCAAATCTACCATGTAAAGCATTAAAAATAACATCTGGCTTAAAATTCTCAATTTTTTCAAAAAAATCATGACAAGGATCGCAAAACTGTATTTTGTAAAGTTTATTAATTGACTTTATAATCGCTTTTGCAGATCTAAGGCTTACAGACCTCTCTTTAGAGTACCCTCCTGCCAAAACCAAAATTTTTCTTTTCATTTTAATTAATAATTTCTAATTCTAATTCTAATGATATTCCTGTTTTTTCTTTTACTTTTGATTTAACAAAATTGATTAAATTATACATATTTTCAAAAGATGCATTTCTAGAGTTGATAAAAAAATTATAATGTTTTTCAGAAATTTTTGCATCCCCGAAACTTACTTGGCTGTCAACACTCTCTTTGATTAATTCCCATACTTTTTTTTCTGATTGATTTTTTGGATTTTTAAATGTACTGCCGCCTGTTTTAACTCTTAATGGTTGTGATTTCTCCTTTTTTTCTTTTAATCTATGAATATTTTCCTCTACTTCACTTCTATTTTTTTTTACAGTCTTGAAAGACGCGCTCAAAAAAATAAGGTTTTTTGGTAAATTAGTTTTTCTGTATTCAAAATTTATATCTCTTGAATTAATGGTATATACTCTACCATTGAAATCCATTACCTGCACAGAAAGCAAAACATCCTTAAACTCAGCACCAAAGCATCCAGAATTCATTCTGATTCCGCCACCTATAGTGCCTGGAATACAAGATAAAAACTCTAAACCACTTAAGTGGTTTTCACATGCAAAATTCGAGACATTTTTATCTAATATTGAACACCCAGCAATTATTACATTATCTTTTGTTAAAGATATTTTATTAAATTTTTTTCCTAATTTTATGAACACACGATCATGGGCTTTTTCAGAAATTAATAAATTTGATCCCGCGCCCATAATAAAAAAATTATTATCTTCATTTTTAATATGTAAAAGAAAATCTCTTAGCTCCGCAAGTGTTTCTGGAACAAAAAAGATTTTTGCATTTCCTCCTATATTAAGCCATGTGTGATTTTTTAAAGAGTAATCAAATCTTAACTTACCTTCTATATTTTTTGAGAAAAAATCCAGGTTTTTAAAGATCATTATTTCATCAATCCAGGTAGTTCTTTTATCCAATTTGATATAGATCCAGCTCCCATCCCTATTGCTATATTTTTTGGACTTAAATAATTTTTCAAAAATTTTGCTAATTCGTATTGATCATTTACTAAAAATACATGCACTTTAGATTTTTTTTTGATTTGGTCTGAAAATTTATGATAATTGAAGTTCAATTTTATATTTTCACCAGCCTTGTAAATAGGACATAATATTAAAGAATTTGCTTTCTTGAATGACGAACAAAAATCTTTTTTTAAATCATTCAATCTTGAAGTTCTATGAGGTTGAAAAATGCATATAATTTTTTTATCTTTATAACAATTCTTAACTCCATTTATGACTTCTTTTATTTCAGTAGGGTGATGGGCATAATCATCATATACATCTGCGCCATTATAACTAAATATTTTATTGAATCTTCTTTCAACACCTTTGAAGTTTTTTAAACTTTTTTTTAAAACACTCAGAGAAACACCAATAAAATATGAGACAGCTATAGCAGCAGTAGCGTTTTTAATATTATGAGATCCAATTAGAGGAATTTCAAATTTTTTTAAAAATTTTTGTTTTCTATTAGGAAGTCGCAATTTAATATCAAAAAATGATTTATTTTTAATATATGAAGCGTTTGTAATTTGGAAGTTGGAGTTTTTACTAAAACCGTATGTAAGTATATTTTTGATTTTAATTATTTTACAAACTTGTTTATTATTTTTATCATCTATACAAATAAATGTTTTACCAAATGATGGTACTTTTTTCATAAATTTAATAAAATGTCTTTTTAAATCATCTAAAGAATTATAATAATCCATGTGTTCTCTATCGATATTGGTCACTACCGCATAAGTTGGTGGTACTTTTACAAAACTTCCATCAGATTCATCAGACTCTAAAATACTCCATTCACTTTTTCCAAGTCTAGCTGAGTTATTTAAAGAGTTAATTACTCCACCATTTATAACAGTTGGATCCAATTTAGCATTAGCAAAAATTGAGGCGATTAAAGAAGTGGTTGTTGTTTTGCCATGGGATCCGGATATTACAATGTTTTTCTTTAATGAGGTTATATGTGCGAGCATATCTCCCCTTTTATAAATTGGTAAATTTTTTTTTTGTGCTTCTTTTATCTCTAAGTTGTTATTATTAATTGCTGACGATATGACCAAAATTGTTGCTTTTTTAATATTTGATGAAGCATGACCTAGAAAAAATTTAATTTTATTTTTTTTTAATCTTTCTACATTTTTGTTTAGAGATTTATCACTACCTTGAATTTGAAAACCTAAACCTTTCATTATTAGAGCTAAACCGCTCATTCCTATTCCTCCTATCCCTACAAAATGTATTATTTCAGATTTAGCTAAGTTAATATTCATTTTTATATTACACTTTTCAATTTATTTGAGTTCGCATACCAATCGTATTTTTTGTTAAATTTTTGCATATATTTTTTTTTTTGAAACAATAGTTTTTTATTTTTAATCAAATTTGCAATAAATTTATATAAAAAATTTTGTTTTATATTGCCCTCTCTAATTAACCATCCTAGTTTCTTTTCTACATAATACTTCGCATTATAATATTGATGATCATCCTTAGCAAAAGGGAAAGGTATAGCTAAGAAAGGTTTTTCTAAAAATACTAATTCATTAATTGTTGATGCTCCAGATCGTGTAATTACAAAATCACACTCTTTTATAATTTTGTATAAATGGTTTGTATATGAAAAAACATGAGCGTTTATATTGTTTTTAAAATAAAAGTATTTAAGATTTTTTAAATTTTGATCACCCGTTTGATGAAATAATTTTATTTTAAAATTTTTGGATAGTTTAATTAAATCTTTTTTAAACAAATCGTCAAATTTTTTTGCTCCTTGGCTCCCTCCTATTATCAATATAGAGAATTCTTTTTGTTTTTTTTTTACTTTGGTCTTGGCTAAAACAATATTTTTTCTTATTAGGGGTTTAATTTCAAAGATTTTATGACTCATTTTTTTTGGTAGGTTTTTAATATTTTTACTATAAGTAAATATTTTATCACAATAACTTAATAAAAATAAATTTGCTCTTCCAAGAACTAAGTTAGGTTCAAGTAGTAATATTTTTAATTTTAAAATTCTAGCGGCTATACAAATAGGTATGGACATATACCCTCCTGTGGAAATTAATATTTTGATCTTCTCACGATGTAAAAAAAAATATGACCTTACAATAGATAGACAAAATAAAATTATAAATGGTATAAAATATAAAATGTTTTTACTTATTTTAGGTACTTGAATTTTTTTATTTTTATATTTTTTTTCGTTAAGATAATTTAATCCTCTATTGTCACTTGTAATAATAACATCATTTTGATCTGCTAAATAATCATACAATACTTGTGCTGGTATTACATGTCCTCCTGTTCCTCCAGTACTAATAGATATTTTTTTCATAAATTAAACATTCCTTTTTGTAAAATTTAATATCAATCCTGCTAATATTGAACAGCTTAACAATGAGGATCCCCCATAACTTAGAAAAGGTAAAGTCATTCCAGTGGTTGGTAGCAATCTTATATTCACTCCAATATGAATTAATAATTGAAATATAATTAACAACATCGAACCTATTAAAATAAGTTTATTACTATTATTTTTTTCTTTAGGAATTTTTTTAAAAACTCTAAATACAAGAGTTAAAAAGACAATCATAATAAATATTATTATCAAAATACCAAATTCTTCAGAAATTACTGATATAACGTAATCTGTATGAGCTTCTGGAACTCTTGCATTAAGTATGCCCTCGCCTATGCCTTTACCAAAAAAACCTCCATCAACAATGGCATCTGTTGCTTTTTGTGATTGATAATTGCCCTTTGATGATAAATCAAAGAAGTTTGATAACCTGTATTTAATATATGCAAATTTGGGTAAATAAAAAATTAAAAAACTTAATATTGATATAGAAAAAAAAATTAAAATACTTAAAAAATATAAATTTATTCCTGATACAAATATTAAACTTAACCATACGGAAGAAATTAATAAAGTTTGTCCTATATCAGGTTGCAAAATTAATAATATTAAGATAGGTAAAACAATCAACCCACTTAACAAAAACTTAAAATAATTATTTGAAGTAAATCTTGAGCCTATCACTAGTGATAAAAAGATTATTAAAAAAGGTTTTAAAAACTCTATTGGTTGAAATCTTGGAAAAATAGGAAAATCTAGCCATCTTTTTGAGCCTTTTATCTCTGCACCAAAAATTGGAACTAATAATAATGAGGTAAAAAATATTAAAAATAATAGTGTTGATATCGTATAAATTTTTTTTTCATTAATTGCAGAAAAAAATATAATTAGAATTAAACCTAAAAATACATAAATCAAATGTCTTAAAAAAAAATAATAATTATTTGTACCTAGTTTTGAGGATGCAATTAGAGATGTAGATACTAAAGAGAAAAAAATACCTAAAATTATTAACGTTGCAAATAAAAAAAGAATTAGCTTGTCTAAATTTTTCCACCAATCATAAATAAAATTATTATAAAAACTTTTATTTAGCATAAAAATTTTTTTTTTTAATCAAAGAATTAAAATAATTACCACGATGTTCAAAATTTTTAAATTGATCAAAAGAAGCTGCAGCTGGACTAAACAAAATTGTTTTCTCATTTGGATCTTTTTTTATATCATTTTTCAAAGCTGAAATCGCTTTATTCAGGTGCTTAAAATATTTAAAATTTATCTTATTCTTAAATTGATTAATAAAATATTTTTTATTTAAACCAATTATGTAAGCTTTTATATTTTTATGGTATTTCCTTTTTAGAGAAAATTTATCTCCTTTTTTAAACATCCCTCCAACAATCCAATAAATATTCTTATAAGTTGAAAGAAGGCCGCTTGTCGACGAAAAACTAGTTGATTTTGAATCATTGATTATTTTCAATTCAGGTTTATCAAGTAAAATTTGTTTTCTAAACTTTAATCCTTTAAATATATTAAGTGACTTAAATATTATATGGTCAGATATTTTAAAACTTTTAGATATAGCGTAAACAAAGTGAATATTATTTAAATTATTTTTATCTAATAAATAATTATTATTAATTTTTTTTACAAAATATTTAACTTTTTCGTAAGTTAATCTAACTATTTTAGATTTAATTTTTTTTTTTTGTAGCTGTTTGTTAATAATAAAATTATCTTTCTCAATGAATGACAATTTATCTTTTTGTTGATCGTGTATTAATTTAACTTTTGCCTCTGCATATTTATAAATATTTTTATGACGTTCTAAATGATCTACGCTTAAATTTAAAATAGCAGCAAAATCTGTTTTAAAGTATTTATTATAAGATATTTGGTATGATGAGGCCTCAATTATGAAAATTGTTTTTTTTCTTATTTTTGTCTCTTTTAAAGGTGGGTTACCAATATTGCCAACCAATCTAACATCTAAATTTCTTAATTTAAAAATGTTATATAGCATTTGGCAGGTAGTGGATTTTCCATTTGTACCAGTAATGGTGATTTTTTTATTATTTGGATAAGAAAGATGAAAAATATCTAACTCGGTAATTATACTGTCCAAATTTTTTAATAAATAATTTTTTAAAGAACATTTTTTAATATCTATTCCCGGGCTTAATACAATATAGTCAAATTTAATTTTTAAAATTTTTTTTTTATTGAGAAAAAATTTTTTATTTTCCTTATTTTTTAAAGAATTGTCATCATCGAAAACTTTAATGTGATTTTTTCTATAAAGATATCTTAAACATGAATTACCTGAAAGACCCAAGCCATAAATTAGAATTTTTTTATTTACCAAAGTTTTGCTAAACATTATCTTAATTTTAATGTTGCAAGTCCAATCATCGCTAAAATTAATGAAATAATCCAAAACCTAATAACAACAGTTGATTCTGGCCAACCTTTTTTTTCAAAATGATGATGGATAGGCGCCATCATAAAAATTCTTTTTCCAGTTAATTTAAAAGAGACAACTTGCACAATCACAGATACAGCTTCTAAGACAAAGAGCCCTCCAGTTATTGCTAAAACAATTTCATGTTTTGTTACAACTCCTACGGCTCCTAAAGAACCGCCCAAAGCTAGTGAGCCTGTATCTCCCATAAATATTTTAGCCGGTGGAGCATTAAACCATAAAAAACCAATAGATGCTCCTATGATTGCTCCACAAAATACAGCTGCATCACCTACACCTTCAATATAAGGTATTAATAAATATTCAGAAAAAATTATATTTCCAGAAACATAACTTATAAATGCAAAACATCCTGCAACCAAGATCACTGGAACTGTTGCTAAACCATCTAACCCATCAGTTAAATTTACCGCATTTGATGAACCAACAATCACGAACAAGTAAAAAGGTATAAAAAACCAACCAAGGTCTATAACTAAATTTTTGAAAAAGGGAAAATAAAGATTATTTGTTATTTCTGAGTTTATAAAATTATATAAAATAATTAATGAAGTTAAACTTATAGCAATTTGGATCAAAAATTTGAATTTTGATGAAATACCATGAGAAGTTCTACTTTTTATTTTTTTATAGTCATCTAATGCTCCCAGAGCTCCGAACGAAAAGGTAATATAAATTAATAACCAATTATAAGGATTATGTAGATCAGACCATAAAAAAACTCCACTAAACAAACCAATTAGTATTAAGAGTCCACCCATTGTAGGGGTTCCTATCTTTTTAATAAGGTGATCTTTGGGTCCGTCTGTTCTTATAGGATTAGTTATTTTTTTTGTTGAGAAGTAAGAAATAAATTTATCACCTATTAAAAAAACTATCAACATTGCTGTTATAACTGCCAGACCTGTCCTTACAGTCAAAAAATTAAAAAAATTTAATAAAGAATATGTATCTGAGTAACTTGTAAGTAAATTGTATAACATTATAATTTTTGAATTATTTTATTTAAACCTGCAGAGTTAGATCCTTTTACCATTAAAAGACTATTATTTGGCAAATCATTATTTATTAAATTATAAATGTCCATAGGATTAACTAATATTCTTCCTTTTATTTGTGGTTTTAATTTGTTAAATGTGTGTTTTATATGACGCCCATAAACATAAGTTTTATTGACTTTTGAATTATTTATATATTTGGCAATTTCTAAATGCAATTGTTTTGAATAATTGCCAAGTTCGAGCATGTCTCCAATTAAAAGAAACTTTCTATTTTTTTTGATATTGAAAGAATTAAACCTTTCTAATGCAAATTTAAGTGACAAAGGATTTGAGTTATAACTTTCGTCTAGAATAGTTAATTTTTTTGAGCCCTTTTTATACTCAATTAATGATCCTCTGCTTTCGGGTATACGAAAACCTTGAAACAAGTTTTTTTTTAATTTTTCAACATCAAAATAATTTGCAATTATACTTAAAGAAGCAAGAATATTTTCTTTATAATATGATAATTCTTTAGAAATTATAAAGCTTTTGACAATCCCTTTAATTTTTATCTTAAATAAATATATATCTTTATTTTTTTTCTGGGACAAAAAAACAACATCAGCCTTGTGGTTTCCTCTGCTAAAAGTAAACTTTTTAAGTCCACAATTAATAGTTTTTTTTAAAAAATATTTATAAAATTTATCATCCATATTAATAATCATTGTCCCGTTATGAATAACATTATTAATCATCTCTCCCTTGGCTTTTGCAATTTGATTTAAATTTTTAAAATTTTGAATATGAGCATACGATATATTTGTTATTAAACCTAAGTTTGGTCGAATTAATTTAGTTAAGGAATTAATTTCCCCCTTTTTGTTCATTCCAACTTCTAAAACTATAAATTTACTTTGTTCAGGAGTGTTAAAGATGCTTAGTGGTACTCCATATTTATTATTAAAAGATCTTTTTGAGAAATATGTTTTTTCCAATTTATTTAAACAAAAACCAGTTAATTCCTTTACTGATGTTTTTCCAGAAGAACCAGTAATTGCTATAGTATTGGGATTTAACGATTTTCTATAAATTGAACTTATTTTATTAAAAAATTTTAAAGGATCTTTTTGAAACATTGATTTTTGGCCGTAATTTTTTTTATTTGTAATGGCTAAAATTGCACCATTTCTTATTGCCTCATTTCCAAATTCGTTACCATCATATTTCTTTCCTTTAATACCTAAAAATATTGATTTCTTTTTTATTTTTTTTGAGTTTATTGATATTAGATTAATTTTTTTTTTGATATTAACAGTGTTAGGTTTTAGTGTTTGATTTAAAATATTTGTTTTAATTGAATTTGATAGATTCTTATTTTTGCTAGAAATTGATTTCAAAATTTCAAGTTTATCTGAAAAGAATTTATTTTTTTTATATTCCTGATAATTTTCATGGCCTTTGCCAGCAACTATTAAAACATCACCAGAACTTAAATTTTTAACAGCGAGAAAAATAGCTTTGGATCTTGATGAAATTTCAAAGAATTTTTTATTTTTTAACCCTTTTTTGATTTGTTTTCTAATAAGTTTTGGGTTTTCTGTTCTTGGATTGTCGTCAGTCAAATATATGTAGTCACAATATTTTTTTGCAATTGATCCCATAATAGATCTTTTATCTTTGTCTCTATTGCCACCACAACCAAATACTAAAGAAATTTTACTTAAAGGAAACTCTTCTTTTAAATTAAATATTGCAGTCTTTAACGCATTTGGAGTATGTGCATAATCAAGTATAACATTTGCGTTGTTTTTTATCCTTCCAATTTTTTCAAATCTTCCTCTGATTGGTTTTATTTTATGAATTATCTTTATAATTTCATTTAATTTTATTTTTGACAAATATGCGGCCGTTATCGCAAACATTAAATTCTTAATTTGAATTTTACCAATAAGAGTTGTTTTGAAAGAGTATTTTTTTCCTTTTATTATACAATTAATTTTATTGTGATCGTTAATTTTCTTTATATTTATAATTCTTATAAAAGATTTTGTAGAACCAAATGTGTATTCTCTTAGTTTTCTCTTTCTAGATATAATTTTTAATTGTTTTGTTTCCTTAATGTTTTCATCAAATATTATGTTTCCTTTTGTCTTTACTAATTTATCAAACAAAATAAGTTTAGAATTTAGATAATCCTTAATAGTTTTATGATAATCTAAATGATCCCTCGAAAGATTTGTAAATAGAACAGTTTTAAATTTGATGTTATTTAATCTTTGTTGTTTTAATCCATGACTTGATGCCTCTATTATTACATTATTAACTCTTAGCTTTTTAAGCTTTTGTAATATTTTATGAATATTAACTGAGTCTATTGTTGTGTTATTAGTTTTTAAATTAAGTTGTTTTGACAAAACCCCGAGTGTTCCGATCGAGGCTACTTTTTTATTATTTAAACTTAATATTTGTTGATAAAAATTTGCTATAGAAGTTTTACCGTTAGTACCCGTAACAGCAATTATATTATTGGGTTTTAAATTGTATAATTGACTAGAAATTTCTGACAACATTTTTCTAGTATCTTTACTATGAATAAACAAAACTTTCTTTGTCTTGGTGCTCCGTAACCTTAGATTAGATACAATAATTTTGGCCCCATTATTTATTGCATCATAAATATATTTATTTCCGTCGTAATTATTTCCCTGGATCGCAAAAAAAATATCATTAGGTTTACATTCTTTGCTATTAAACCTAATATCCTTAAAGTGAATATTTTTATATTTTTTATCAATATTTTTAAAAACTTTGCCTATTAACATTTATTTAAATTCTTAGTACTTTGTGGCTAAAATTGGTCCTATTTTATCTATAATTTTTCCTGATATTTCTACAGATGTCCAACCCGCAGTGTTAAATGGTGTTCCTTTATAAGACCCAGGTTTATTTCTATATTTATAAACATAATCTTTCGAAAGTTTTGTGTCCTCTAAAAGTATTACTAAAACATATTTGGGATCTGAAGTAGGAAAAACTGAGGCAAAGGTGTTAATCTTTTTGTTCGTGTATTCGCCATTTTCTACAATCTGAGCAGTACCAGTTTTACCGCCTACTTCATAACCCTCTACGTCAGAGAGAGTAGCAGTGCCTTGGGTTACAACTTTTCTAAAAATTTTATTTAATTGAGAACTAACATTTTTTTTCAAAATTTTCTTTTTTTGTAAATTGTAAATTTCTTTTTTTATCAATGTTGGCTTAATGTCATAACCTCCATTTGCTAGAATTGCGTAACCTTTGGCTAATTGAATTGGTGTTGTTGTAATTCCGTGTCCATAAGAAACTGTTTTTAATTTACAATTTCTCCATTTAAAAGGGAGGGGGTTACCGATCTCTTCTATGTCAAAATTTAGCCGCCCCAAAATCCCAATCTTTTCCAAAAAATTTTTTAATTTCTCTTGTCCAACAATTTGACCAATTTTGACTGATCCTATATTGCTAGAATAAATTAATATATCTTCAACACTTAAATCTTTTGGTAAGTCTTCATCGTATTCTGAGATAGTTCTTCCTCCACATTTTAATTTTTTTTCTAAATCCAAAAATATATCGGAAGGTGAAATAAGGTTATTATTTAGGCCAGCCGCAATAGTAAAAGGTTTAAAAACAGATCCCAACTCATAAACGCCCTTTGTTGCTCTATTTATATAATTTATATCAGTTATATCATCTCTGCTATTTAAGTTAAAATCTGGTACTGACACCAAGGATAGGATTTCACCATTTTTTATATTCATTAATATTCCTGCACCCCCAACATTTTTAAAAATTTGTTGTGAATTTAATAATTCGTTCCTAATTATAAATTGTAGCTCTTTATCAAGCGTAAGGGTAAGCCTATCTCTTCCATCTTTCAATTTTTGGTCAAAGGACTTCTCAAGACCTGAAATGCCATTGTTATCATTGTCAATTTGTCCAACTACATGAGAAAAAAGATTTTTATCTGGATAAATTCTTGTAATTTTTTGTTCCATCCTAATAGATTTTTCACCTAAAAGTTTAAATTGGTGATACCTCTCAGGTATTATTTTTTTTTCAATATAAAAAAATTTATTTCCATAAATTTTTTTTTCTATTTCTTCAAAGTCTTTATCCGGAAAAGTATATTTGAGTTTTACTAATAATTTTTTTTTATCTTTTACAAGTTTTGGGTCAATTCCTATATTTGAAGTAAAAACAGATTTACCTATGTAATTTCCATGTCTATCAGTGATATCAGCTCTATTAATTTTATTAATTTTATAAGAGTTATTTTGTAAAGTTTTTGAAGATAAATAAACGAACCTAGTTGAGTATAAAATTATAAATAATAATATTACTAAAAAAATAAACCCTACTCTATTTAAATTTATATTGAATTTTTTTTGACTAAAATCGTCTAAATTTAAGTTCAATTTACTTATAATTATTTTGTTATTAATATTCTTGCTCATATTTTTTTAAAATTAAATATTTTTTTTTATTTAAGGAGATCAAATTTTCATAAAATAATGATTCTTTTAATTCAAATAATCTTTCGGGTGAGCTTAAAAAGTTATGTTCTAATAATATTAACCCTTTTTTATCTGATAATAATTTTATTTCTTCCTGATTTGTGAAAATTTTTGCCTCAAGATTTCTAGTTGATGTTTTAACTAAAGAGGTAAGAATAATCAAAATTACAATAAATGAGATAATTAAATAATTTCTCATAACTTGGGTCCAATATTTTCTATATCTAAAAGATATTTAAATTTTTCAGAAATAAAGTTAGTATCTATTTTACTTGTATCTAATCTTTGTACAGCTCTTAATTTTGCTGATCTTGAAGGTGGATTTTTTTCTATTTCGGTTTTTGAAGGTATTATTGGTTTCTTCTTAATTAAATTAAAAGAAACTTCATTGTAATTTTTAACTGGTAGATATCTTGAAACTTTTCTTAAACTAGATATTTCATTAAAAAAAAATTTACAAATTCGATCCTCAATGGAATGAAAAGAGATTACCGCAATTATACCGTTTTTTGAAATTAAATTGCATGATTTTGATAATCCTGAGATAAGTTCGCTTATCTCATTATTAACTAAAATTCTAAGTGCTTGAAAAACTTTAGTAGATTTATTTTTTTTTGTATAATTTTTCTTGGTTAAGTTTATTATGTTTACAAGATCTTCTGTAAGAAGATCTTTATGTTTCCTTTCATCAACTATTTTTTTTGAAATTATTTTTGAATGTTTTTCCTCACCATAATATTTAAATATTTTCTCTAACTCATTTGCGGTTGAATATCTGATTATATCTTGCGCTGAATATTTGTTTAGGCCCATTTTCATATTTAATTTGCCTTTGTAATTAAATGATAGACCTTTTGAGGGATCTTTAATTTGATTGTAAGAGAAGCCTAAGTCAAATATTATGCCCTTAATCTGATCTGAGGTTTTGATAACATCGATTTCACTAAATTTTTTATTATAAAATTGAAATCTATTTTGAAATCTTTTTTTAAGTCCCTCGGCTATCAATTTAGAATTCTGATCTCTATCAAAAGCTATTACTTTTGTTTTTGGGAATTGTAAGATTTTTCTTGAGTATCCACCTTGACCAAAAGTACAGTCAATAAATGTGCCACCATTTTGAGGGGAAATAATACTTAATACTTCTTTAAGTAGTACCGGATAATGTAAATTATTTTCCGGTACAATAGTGGCATTCATTTATTTTTTCAAAGACCATTAATTTTTTTGTCTTCGTAAAAATGCTGGTATTTCTAGCTCATCCTCCTCAGACTCTGACTTGAAATTTTCTTCCTTGGTTTCATTTTCAATATCATTAAGACTATCAAAAAGGTGTGGGCTTGCTTCACTCAACTCAAAATTTTCAAGTCCATTAGAGTTTTCATTATCATTTTGAATGGCCTCGTGTGTTTCCTCTAGGTTTAAAGGTTGTTCTTCATTAAAAATCAGGTTACCGCTTCTCTCATCTTTAATATCGCTTGTTGGTGAATTATCTACAGCCATATTTGCATCTACCATTGAATTAAGCAATTCATTTTCACTCTCTTTAATTTGCTCATTTTCAATCTGTAAAGCATTAGCTCCACTTGTGCTTGAAATAAAACTGTTGCTATTATCATGAATATTATTTTTTTGAACAGCAGAAACATCATAATATCCTGGATTTCTATTTTGAATTCTATGAACCATATTAATTACAGATTTTGACTCTGGTTGTTGTCCATCAAGAGCTGTCGCAACGATTGAAACTCTCATTATACCTTCTAATTGAGGGTCAGTTATTGCACCTATAATTAATTCAGCTTCAGGATCGACTTCAGCCCTAACTTTATTCACTGCCTCGTCTACTTCAAAAAGTTTTAGGTCCTTCCCGCCAGTAATATTCACGAGTAATCCTTTTGCTCCTTTCAAAGTATAATCATCAATAAGTTGATTGGTTATTGCCATTTCTGCAGCTTTAGCAGCTCTTCCCTCGCCCTCAGCCTCTCCAGTTCCCATCATAGCTTTACCCATTGAGCTCATTACATGCTCAACATCTGCAAAATCTAAATTTATAAGACCAGGTCTAACCATTAAGTCTGTTATACTTTGTACTCCATGAAGTAATACATGATTCGAAAGTTCAAAAGACTCTTCAAAAGTTGTTTGTTCGCTTGCTACTTTAAAAAGATTTTGATTAGGTATTACGATTATTGTATCAACATGTTTTCTAAGTTCTTCTAAACCTTGTTGAGCTCTTCTCATTCTTGAAGGACCTTCGTATAAAAATGGTAATGTAACGACTCCAACAGTTAAGATATTTAATTCTTTGGCTGCTCTAGCAATTACGTGAGCAGAACCTGTACCTGTTCCTCCACCCATACCTGCAGTAATAAAGGCCATATTTGCACCTTGAAGAACATTTATAATATCATTTAAAGACTCATCTGCAGCTGCCTGACCGATATCTAATTTTGAGCCAGCGCCTAAACCTTTTGTTAAATTTAATCCAATTTGGATTTTTTGTTTTGCTTTGCTATGTTTTAAATCTTGTGCATCAGTATTAACAGCAATAAACTCTACCCCTTGTAGTCCATTGTCG
>MDTA01081892.1_pt1 | contig 17808 bp, 21 predicted proteins | sample 811151 | NCBI WGS metagenome assembly MDTA01 (sample SAMN05326648, study PRJNA326480) | marine metagenome | isolation source: seawater | place: Indian Ocean: South | collected 2010
CCTGCTTCTGCTTCTGCTTCTTCCCCTGCTTCTGCTTCTGCTTCTTCCCCTGCTTCTGCTTCTTCCCCTGCTTCTGCTTCTTCCCCTGCTTCTGCTGTCCTTCATCTTCTTTTGAATGGATAAGGTTTCACTGCTGTCTACATTTGGATCTGAGACTGATTTAAAAACACTACTTTCATTACTATTAATACCACTAGTATCAGCTTTGAGATTAATTGTTTCTTCTTGTAGTGGAGAGTATCTAAATGCGGGAATTGTTTTCTTAGATTCAGAATAAGTATAATTCTCAATTGCTTTCTGGTTATAATATTCTTGTATAATATTCCATCTATTGATTATATCTGTCCCTGGTCCACGGTCACCATATTTTTGTTCTTTTAAGAGAAGGTATAAACCTTTTAAATTTTTAAGAGTATTATCTTTTGAATTATTTATTAAATCTATTAAATCCTTTAATTCGTATTTTAGAATCATACTTTTAAAATGGTCCAGTTCATTATTACCTTTAAAAACCCAATAATTATCACGAGGGGGGGCATACACAATAGTTAATTTTGATTTCCCCCGTTGTTCCATTTGTCTATCTATATATATATTAAACATTATTAAATGAAATGGGTATAGTCTTATGCATTCCTATTTAGTTTTATAATGTATTAGTTATCCTTAAAAAAATTTGAAATGGAAACTGTATTATGATGTATAAATGGGGGAGAGATTTTTATATGATAATTCTGTTTTATTAGAAATAACGAAATTAAAAAAAGATAAGAAAAGAAAATATTGTAGAGATTGTGGAGAATATGGACACTATCATAAGAATCAAATTAAATGCCCGATAAGAGAATATGAAGAAGTATTATTAATAAATAAGATAAAGGGACGTATATTAGGTACAGATTGTTTAGTAAGTGAATCAAATGATGATATCTTACAAAAACTTAGTTGTGAATTAAATATTAGTTTTAATTATTGTAGGGGGTTATATTCAAAGATTCCAATGGGTGATCTATTACATCGTACTATGGATATAAAGTCTTATTTAAGTGGATTAGAGAAGGTTGAATGTGATGTATGTAATGCTACCCTGTATTCTATATATAAGAATAGTATACATACTTGGAAGGGGGGTAAAGTATGTGATAAATGTTGGTATAACTATAAGGGTGAAAGAGATATATTATGGAAAAAGGTGAGGAACTATAGAAAATTAGAATGTTGTGTGTGTAAGTGTGATGGAGAAGAAGATGGAGTACGTATTAATTACGATCATTTAAATATGTTTGAAAAACGGAAGTCTATATGTACTATGGTGGATGAAGGAGAACCTATTGAGGAGATCTATAAAGAGATAGATTTATGTCAAATTGTATGCCTTACATGTCATCATATAATAACTGATATCGAAAATAAGAAGGGATTTACAAGAATTAAGAGTTCATTGACAAAGCAATATAATAGTGGAGAAATAACGGACACGGAATATCAAGAAATGAAGAAGAGATATGAAGTAATTTATCAAAATGTGATGTTGTCTATTTATCAAGAGATAAGTTTAATATATAATTAAAGAATCTAATATAGATTATATGGAGAAAGCATTTACAGAGATCTATGATAAAAAACGGTGGGGAGGGGGGAGTGGTTCTGGATCTAAGGTGAGCCCCGATAATTTAAAGTATATTGGGATACTTGAAGATATTATTAAAACGAACGATATTAAAACTGTATGTGATATTGGTTGTGGAGACTGGGAATTTAGTAAGTATATAAACTATAATGAAATGGGGGTTAACTATACTGGTATTGATTGTGTGAAGAGCGTGATAGATAGTAATATTCAGAAGTATAAAAAAGATGGTATAGATTTCAAGCATAAATCAATAGATGAGAATTATATACCAGAAGGGTATGATTTAATTGTAATTAAAGATGTAATTCAACATTGGGAAGATAAAGACATACTTAGTTTTATGAAGAAGATCATTGATAAAAATGAATATGTTTTTTCAACAAATGGGTATAAATTTATGAGAGATCCTTCAAAAAATAAGATAGAGAAGAGGGATATTAAGAATCAGTATCGTTATTTCCCAGTTGATATTGATAAATATCCTATGAATGTATTTAAGAGTAAATGTATAATGGAATGTAAACATCGTGCAAAACAAATGGTATTATTGAAAAATAAGTGATACTATTAATATAATGGAAATGAATAATGTATATATTACGGAATATTTACTAGATTGTATTTTTGATAAAATGACAGATAGAGATTATATTTTATTTTCACATATTAATCGTGTAACTTATAAAAGGTATAAACCGATTATTAAGAATAAGATATTTGGGTATATAAATACTAACTATGAGTTATTTTCTCAATTAATCCGTAGTTATAGTTATTCTGATGATGAATTGGGACTATTAACGCAAGATAGTATTTATAAAATGAAGCCAATGAATATATTTAATAATTATTATTATGACTTACGTTATGTATTTGAGTTGATATATAAAGATAAACGTATATTTGATACTTTTTCTTTTCCTAAGAAATGTCGAAATTTAAAATTAATTATATTGAATATTCGTAAGTCAATTAGTTTTAATCGTAGTGAGACGATGAACAATATTAATAATAATCCTATATTAATACCTTTACGGAGAATAAATACTATGGGGATAAGTTAAAATCATTCAAGGGTAATCTTAACTGGGTGTTTATTTTCTTGTTGAGGAGCAGATGCAAGGATAGGGGGTTGTGATAAACTTGGGTTATGTTGGAGGGAAGATATATTATCAAGACTTCTTGATTTAACAAAAAAGCTATCTTTATTTTTACAACAGATAATTAAACCGGTCCCTAATCCCCCTATATAGGATAATATATTGATTAAGAAAAAATCTAGAACAGTAATTTCCATTATATATAATAAAGAACTAGTTTTTTATTTATTCAATTAATCTCTTTACTTTGGTGAAACAAAACCATATATAAATAGTAATGATTTAAAGATATAATTTATCTAAGGTAATAAATAATGGATTATTATAAAGTGTTAGGAGTATCTAGGAATGCAACGGGGAATGATATAAAAAAGGCATATCGTAAATTGGCGATTAAGTATCATCCCGATAAGAACCCCGATCCTAATGAGAGTGAAAACTTTAAGAGAATAACGGAGGCATATGAGGTTTTGTCAGATATAGAAAAAAGGGAGAAGTATGATACTTTCGGGAGTGTTTCTAGGGGCGATATTCATGTTGATCCGATGGATATATTTCGTAGTGTTTTCCGTGATTTTGAGAATACACAGAGTACTCTTTTTGGGGGTAGTGTGAATAGAATGAGAATGCATATTCCACATAATGGGGATAGTTCGTTTAGTCAATCTACAATGACAATAATAAGGGATGGGAAGAAAGTCACAAAAACGGTTACAATAAAAGATGGGGTAGAGAGTGTTGAAGAGAAAGTTGAAGAATTACCATTTACACGAAATAAATCTAGATTTATAAACTAAAGTATAAATATAAATGAAATTATTAGATGGTCGGGGGATATCTAAAGGATTGGAGGGAACCTATCAAAAACGAATTAATGAATTAAAAAATAAGGGGATTACACCTGGTTTGGGAGTTATATTAATTGGAGATAATGTTGAGAGTATTAAATATGTAAATGCAAAACGAAGGGAATGTGAAAAGTTAGGTATGTATTTTAGGTTAATTAAAATTGGAAGGGAGGTTAATGAAGAACTTATCATAGACGAGATACAAATCTTAAATGAGGATCCAATTATTCATGGTATATTGGTTCAATTACCAATACCCGATATGTTAGATGAAAAAAAGGTATTGAATAAGATTATACCAGAGAAAGATGTGGATGGTTTTCATAGTAAAAATGCCGGAGAATTGTTTTTAAATCGTGGTAACGGGTATGTACCTTGTACTCCTTTAGGGTGTATTGAGATATTAGATCATTATGGGATTGATGTTAAAGGAATGAATATTGTGGTGATAGGTTGTAGTAATATAGTGGGGATGCCATTATCAATAATGTTATTAAGGAAAAATGCAACAGTAACTGTTTGTCATAGATATACAAAAGATCTAAGGGAGCATACCAGAAAGGCCGATATGGTGATTTCTTGTTGTGGTGTTCCACAGTTAGTTAAAAATGATTGGATTAAGGAAGGTGTAATTATCATTGATATTGGTATTAATATTGTAAATGGTAAGTTATTGGGGGATGTAGATTTTGAAGATGTGAAGGATAAATGTAGTTATATAACGCCTGTCCCTGGTGGTGTAGGTCCAATGACGATATCGATGTTAATCAAACAGACGATAGAATCTGCAGAGAGAGTTGGTAGTAAATTATAGACCGAATATTATATTGATTAGTATATAATGAATACAATAGTTCAATATCGTGAGAAATATTATAAATATGGTAGAATGATTGCTGTATTTATAGTCGGTCCATTTTTATTTTGTAAAGGTTTGAAAGCAAATGATAATTCAATAATTCTTATTAGTATTATGATGATATTTTGGGATAGTATAAAATTATTATGTAAATAGGTTTAAAACTAAGGTAAGTATAGAGATAAAATGGAAAAAGAAAGACTTTCATGGGATGAATATTTTTCAAAAATAGTTCGCGTAACATCTGAAAGATCCCCTTGTAGAAGGTTACAAGTCGGGTGTTTATTAGTGAAAGAGAATCGTATTATTAGTCAGGGATATAATGGATTTTTACCTGGATGTCCTCACGAATCTATCCTTAGAGATAATCATGAACAAGCGACACTTCATGCTGAACAGAATGCATTAATGGATTGTGCAAAGAGGGGTGTTAGTTGTAAAGGAGCTACTGCATATATCACACATTATCCTTGTATCATATGTGCGAGATTATTATTAGCGGCTGAGATAAAAAAGATAAAGTATATAGACGATTATAAAAATGATGAATTAGTAAGTGTCTTTTCTGAACAATGTGGGGTAAGTATTCTTAAATTAGAGAAGTAAACTTATCTTACTCTCCACCTTCTATCTTCTCCACGAAAGATTATAATCCTATGTGTATTTTGATCAATGTAATCAATAATAGCGACACCTCCCAATAATTTTAATAATTTCAATTGATTGAGGTCAAAATCATCTGAAAATACAGAAAGAGTTGTATAGATGGATAGAATGAATAGAATCGTGTAACCACCGAATTTAAAAAATATCCATGAGAGTTCTATAATAACATCATAATTTTCTTTTAGTAATTGATATCCTTCAGTTATTCGTAGTTGGAAAATACAGCTACAATATACAAATAACATTTGAAAGATTAAACACGATGTCATATCTATGTCTTGATATGACGATTCATTTTTTATAGATACAGAGCCATCATCAATTGTACCGTACATCCTTGATGGGATTCCTAAGGATAAGGATAAAGGTGGTGGTATGGATTAATTTTCTTAATCAATTCAAAATCAAATTTAGGAATGAAGGAGTAATAATTTGATAGAATAATTTATATACTATAATAAAAGATGGTATTAATGTTATTAAAGAATAACAAACTAATAATTTTGGTGGTGGTATTGGTATGTTGTGGATCGTGTTTTCTTTCTTCATTACTAGGGGGTGGATTAGGTAGTATTGAAGATATAATATCACCTGATGAGGATGAAGAAGAAGGAGAGGGTGGGGAAAATGAAGGGGGGGAGGAAGAGGAAGAGGAAGGGTGGGAAAAATATTTTAGTATGGATTGGTGGGGAGAGAAATTTGAATAGAAAGATTAAATAAAATATATAGTATATAAACTATGGATCATCCTGAATATAGTGATAATTATTATAAACCATACGATGAGAATAATTATTATAATAATGATAATTTTTATGGGAATGAATCAGCTGATAATATTATGAGTGAAGCTTATTTTCCATATAATTTATTGGGAATAACGATGTGTTTTTATATGGGTTGTTATTTATATCATTATTCAAATTCTAGAACTAGAAGAAGAATCAATGAACCATTACATAAGAATCAAGGAACAATACAGAAAATAAAGAAAAATAGTATTGAGTATGAAAAAATAGATGATGGACTTAAGGTAAATCGGAAATGTGTGATCTGTCTTGAAGACTATAATCAAAAAGATAAAGTTGGTATATTAGAATGTAGACATGTATTTCATTTAAATTGTATTGTGGAGTGGGTTGAAAAAGAAATATCTTGTCCTTTATGTAGGTCATCAACATTAATTTAGGTATTTTTTGCATAGATCAATGTATTTCCAATTTTCTTTAAAAGAAATATATTTTAGTAATAATATATTTTGCATACGAATAATATTGATTATATTATCCATTCGATAATTAATAGAATATTATTTAAACTTAATTATCAAATTTATAGTAAATGTTGGATCAACTTCCACCAGAAATTTTATTAAATATTATTCATAAATTGGATAATAATAATACTGAAGAAACATTTCAATTTTTAGAATTAAAAATATGTACGTTATTAGAATTGAAGAAGGTAAACCGTACTTTTTATAGTGTGATTGATACACTAAAGGAGTCTTGGATAATAATACCTGATAAGAATATATCGGATACAATTAATGAATCAAAATGTGATGAGGTGATTCAACGAACGAAAGAATTAATTACTATAAAAAAACGGCGGAATATGGATATTGATAATCTATGTAAGAAGCGTACATCAATAAAAACTTTTCGTTGGTTAATGGATAATAATATATTCTTTTCATTAACGAATATTAAGACTTTAATTGTAAATGATCGTATAGATGTAATCCGTCTTGGGTTCTTTTATAAGGAATTTTTGGATATATTATTCAATAGATTCTATATAGATTATACAAAGGGGACGGAAATATTTTCAATTACAGAGAATATAAATCCGTTAATAGTATCTGCTGAAAATAAGAGATTAAATATTATTAAATTATTACTAGAGACAAGTACAATAGGGAATCCTTTTTTAGAACAAATCCCTTCACTATTAGATATGTCTATAAAATATAATTATAAAGCATTATTATCATATTTGGTAGTATATCATTATGAAAAAGTATCAAGTTATTTAAATCCCCGAATGATTTCATCTATAATCCATCGTATTGAGAAAAGTGAAGATATTTTATTTTATTTGATCCAAACGAATAAGATTATGGTAGATTCAAAAATAATTAGCGATTTAATCATTAAGGATTATAATGATTTATTTATATATTGTATAAAAATGTATCCTGAAGAATTAAATAATAATTATAAGGAATATATCATACAATCTATAAATGTAGATTCAATAGTTATATTAAACCATTTAATGATTGAATATGGACTAAAAATCGGAAAGAACTTATTTTCTGATCTATTTTTTAGGAAGAAAAATTATAAAGTGAAATCAATTGAAAATATAATAGAGAACTACTTATATTTAATTAAGAAAGAATGTCCTATAATCCGTTTATGTATTGATTATTCTGTGGGTAATAGATATATATATCGGTTAATAGATGAAGGATATAGTTATACAAATGAAGAATTACACGATGTATTAAATAATGATAATATTGAATTATTAAAATATTTTGTGAAAACAATGTAGGTTTAGATTCAAAAAAAATATAAATATAAATAATATTATGTCAGCTTACATACCAAAGGTTTTAGAGAGAATCCTTGAGAATACCGATACAACAATGAATAAGGGTATTATAATTGCATCTCCATCAACCATCCCTCCTTATAAATACCATTGGATAAGAGATTCTGCATTAGTAATGAGGGTATTTATTGATATGTATTCTAGGACCAAGGAATCAAAATATTTTGAATACATTATGAATTATATTGAAAATGAGAATAAAGTGCAAGAATTAAATACCATTTCAGGATTAGGGGAACCAAAAATAAATATTGATTGTACTCCTTATAATGGAGATTGGGGAAGACCTCAAAATGATGGTCCAGCACTGAGAAGTATAATGATGTTAAAGATTATTGATTTATTCAATTATAAATATAATTTGATTATTGAACGAATGATCCTACCTGTTATTATGAAGGATTTGGAATATATTATCGAAAACTATGATAAGGTATCCTTTGATATATGGGAGGAATATTGTGGATGGCATTTTTATACGAGATTAGTTCAACTCAAACTTTTAAAAGAAGTAATTTCCAATCGGAAGATATTGAAGATATCCGATGAAAAACTATCGAAGATAAAGGATATATATGCTAAATTATTAAAAAATATAGAAGATCATATTGATAATGATAATAATACAATTATTTCTTCGTTTGATAAAGATGGAAAAATAATCAAGTATGCTGATTCATCTATCTTATTAGCATATTGTCATATTGATTATGATGTAGAGATCCTTAAGAGTTTCCCAATATATAGGACTGAGAAAGTGATTGAAGAGTTATTATTATATTTCCGAGAAAAGTATGATGATTGTGAAATTAATTTAATCGGGCGTTATATGGATGATAAATATTATGATGGGCAGATATGGATAATTTGTTCTCTATCTTTAGCGCAAGTTTATTTGGAGATTTATAAAGAAAAGAATAAAGTGATTAATAGGTCACCTATGAATAGAGCCATTTCAAATCCAAATAATGATTATTTTATTATAGCGAATGATATATTAGAAAAAATATTAACATTGGACGTTGATTTTATATTACCCGAACAATTTAATCCGATTACTTCTGAGTATTATTCTGCAAAAAAGTTAACATGGAATTATTCGGAATTGTATGTATTAATACGAAATATTCATCCGTAAGTAAAAATTTGAATACTATTTAAGAATAATAGTAAACTAATAATAATAATAATTGTAGAAGATTTAAAATGTATATTTATCTGTATGGTTTTATACTTTATATTTTTCAAATATTCAGAATGATAATTGAAAAATGTACATATACGTATGAGGTGGATCAAGAGGTAATTTTGGATATATTTAAGAATATGCTTAAAAATATTATTGAGATTAATGAAGAGGGAAATGAAGAAGAGACAGAGGATTTATTAAAGGAAAAAGTAAAGGTTGGTCTACTTACAAATGAAATACCTCCTGTTGTATATGGTGGAGTGGCTACATGGATTGTAAATTATTTGGAGATGTTTAAGGATGATAATGAAGTGGAAGTAATCCCTATTTTCCTTGCATACAATGACGAACTTCCGAAAAGTTGTGAGAAGAAATATCCTAATATTCGTATAATTAATCAGAGTGAAGACTTGAAGGAAGTATTTAGGGATATTGATATTTGTGTGAATAATCTTTGGATTGCGTTAGAAACAATTCATCAAGTGAAGGAATTATTTCCTGAATTAGATATTATAACAGTATGTCATTCACTTATCAGAATGGAGAACATTACAAATTTGGGGTCTTGTTACACGAATAATTTTAATCAACAGGAAATGACATTTAAGGATTCTGATCATATCGTATTGATTAGTAAAGCGGAAGAACGATATTATAATACATTTGGATATGATAAATTGAATAGTAATACAAATGTAATCTATAATAGTTATACTCCAAAGTATGATGATACTCAATTAGAGAATAATTATACATCAAATGATATTGGATATATAGGGAGACATGTTCCTAGGAAGAGGCCTGAGATACCTATACTTGCGGTTAATGGATTAGATACTACTGATGTTAAGGTAATTAATATGGGAGTTGATTATGATAAATATGATAATGAATATTGGAGGGAAATGGAGAAAAAGTATAAAGATACATTAGTAATTATACCTTTTTCATCCGATAGTAGAATTAAAGAAGATTATTGGAAGACAATTGGAATTAATTGTATTACTGGGATATATGAACCATTTGGTTATACTATATGCGAATCTATTGACCGTAGGGTGCCATTAATTGTATCAAATATTGATGGTCCAAAAGAGATAATTGAGGAGGTAAAAGAATATATATATACATATGAAGTCGATATTGATAATTATGGGAATGATATTAAGAACTTTTCTAGTGCATTATTAAAGATGTGGGAAACAAATCCTAAAGAAAGAAAGTTAAATTGTGAGAATGCACGGAAATGTCTTGATAAATTAAGGCCCGAGGTAATAAAAAAAGAATGGAAGAAACTATTTTATGAGAGAATGAATCAAAAGTAATGAATTATTTAATCGCTTTTCCTAATTTACATTTTTCTGGATCTGGTTTAGTGGGGTCGCCTGATTGTCCAAAAGTATCTGGACACCATCCACAGTTTAGATGCTTACAGAACTCTTCTTTATCTGTCTTACTTACATCCATACCCCTCACATATACCCAAGCATCTGTCCTTTCTGGCAGTGAATCTCCAAATCCGAAGGCAGCATAACAGATAAAGATTAACATAGCTATCGGGGCTGCGATAGCCCATAGAATAAACATCATACTCCATTCCTTTTTCCCTGCTGCTTGACGTTTTAAATTTCTGGCTTGTAAGGATTTTTTAGCATTTTTCATAGAAAGTCTCTTGCCCTTTAAATCACCTTCTCCTCCTCCTCCCTTACTAGAAAATGCTCTAGTAATTGTAAAGATAAGTTGACACACGAGGGCAATTATTAATATAAATTTTTCTTTTTGTGTCATTTTAACAAATCCACGAATAAGGAAAAAAAGCTCTTCTTGTTCCTCGGTTAATTCAAGATCATCTGCCCCTAACACTCCAAAAAACATTAGTAATAAACAACCAAGAGGAATTATAAGTGGATATAACCAATGGGCATTTTCCATAAATGTTGCTCCCGCACCTTTACCAACTTCTTGTACTTCAACGTCACCGGAAGGAGTAGCGGCCGCGTCGAGCTCGGCGGCAGCCGCTTTCTGAGCAGGCGTCACCAGGTGACTGTCTAGCATCTCCGGCTTCTGACTCGCCCCCGCCTCCGCCGGAGAGTTTGCCGCTGCACCCTGCGTCCCCCCCCCCTTTTTAATCTTCTTCTAGAAGTAGTAGATCTAACTTTAGTCATGATTGAAATATATATATATATATATAATATTTTAAAATACAGATTATTTCTTTTTATTTTTTGAACCTTTTGGTCTTCCTCTAGGCCGTTTAATTTTTGTATCCTTTATATCTTTTTGAGGATTTTCTATAGCCTTGTTTACTTTAATATAATCATTTCCATGAATATCCTTTGTCCAATTATGAAAACCACTTATTGGATGGTATGGTTTTTCGGGTCTTTCCTCTGTAATTAATCCTAACCACCATTTTCCGTTCATTCTTGATAAAGAATTATGATGTTTTAAACATAAACATCCATTGGTAATTTCCTCCTTACATTGTGTCCTACCATAGTCCCCTTTATCCCATAATCTTGCAAGGCAACAATTTTCATCTTTTGTGTTACTTACAATTTGATGAATAATATCATTTAATATTTCATTAATACAACTTGTTTCATTTAATTTAATTAGTTCAAGTGATTTTTTTAAATCAAAAGTAAGGTCATCTTGAAATAGATATTTTGCTACCTTAAATCCCAGCATTGTTTGATTTTAACTCTAAAAAGAAATCAAATTTTAAAAGAAATATAATAAAAAAAATAAATTAAGAAGGTAAATGGCATTTTAATCCATCAATACATTCTTTATCATTGGATGGATCCTTGTTACATAAGTATCCATCGATTGAATAATATGCATTGCAAGGTTCCCATGACCATTGATTAAATATATCACTCCATCCTTCTTTAATGGTGTCGTAATCGGATGGAAATGCTTGTGAACAGGTAGTAATTACTTTTCGATTTAATTTTCCGGTAAGTTTACTTAAATCCCTTTCATATTTATCATTTATTGTATCATAGAGGTCCTCATTCCAGGAATCGGACCTTCTAAGTCTTAGGTTTGACTTAATAATTTGACTTTTTTCATCGCAAAGATTTGCGCATATTCCATCTTTACAAACTTTATCTGTAGAGCAGCTAAAGCCATCATCTTTATAATCATATTCACAAATATTATCTTTACATTCCCCTGTACCTGTAAGTATGCAAAGGCTATCTTCTTCAGATATATTATTTTCAAGTAAGTATTTTTGTATATTTTCTTCCGAAGTACAATCAGTATTCTTTTCACATTCAATCGTAGGATTATTTGTATTCACTGGTACTAAATCATCTTCTTCATCACTATCTTCATCACTATCTTCATCTTCATAAAAATAATTATAATATATAGATAAACCTATAACAGTAAGAGCACTAATAATAAGAACAACGACTGTAATAATAATAGTTGTTTTGTCTGATTCTTTCACAGTATTATTTAGTTTTTTTAAAACTTCATTTGTTTTTTCCTTAACCTCCATATATATTGGAATAGATAAATAATTTTCTCACACACACCTCCAGTTATAATTGTTTGAGTTGTGTTTCTGATATTCCGTACCTTCAGGGCATTGGCATCCAATAGGAGTATGTGTCGAGCTGAACGACGCCGACGAGTGATTAGAGACCGTTTCCGGTAATGGGTCTTCGGGGCGACCATACCATCCCAATTCGCATTCCCAATAGCAACAATCATCATCATCCTCGAAGTATCCGTGACCACCGTATTGCTCGGGTTTTTTCCAGGCGGCAGGATGACCACTCCATTCCCCAACCTCTTTTATAGTGATCGCCTGCGGTAGTCCACGTGGATCTCCGTCATCTGCCTCCCGTGCACCTGCCCCCGCCCCCTCCAGCTGGCGTCTGCAGTTATTGTTGCCACACTTCATTTGTTCCCAGAAAGACCCTGTAACGGGCAAGTCGCCGCGGCCGTCTAGGCTCCCGTCCGAGGGGTTAACACCCCCCCCGCGGTCTCGGTTTGAGCCGGTGCCGTGTTGACTGTGACGTCCACCTTGAAGCGAGGACGGCCTACAATCATCATCTGAGTCACAATCTCCGTCCTGTATACCAATCCCTCGTCTTGTATCCTCGTGCTTACTGTCTCCGATATCGTTGGCCGTGGCGTTAAGATCGCGATCCCAGCTGGTAATCTTAGGATGACCATATACTTCACTCCATTCTCCTGTATCGTTGCGGCGGTCGTACCACAGCTTGGGACCACCAGCAGCATATTCTCCCGGGATTGGTCCTCCTTTCTGAGTCCCCTCCGAGTCTCCCGGACCCGGGCAGCCATCACAGCCCACCCCGGCGCTGCCCGCCAGCGCCGCCGAAGCATCCGCGGGTTGATTATCTCGCTCGTTAGGTTGACCATAACTAAAGGGCCAACATTTTATTTCTTCAGAATAAATAGAACCCGCACCTCCCACGAGAGCACAGGCTGCCCCGTCGTCGCGGGAATGATCACCCACCCATTGACATTGTTTGAATATAGGAGTTCCATCCGATTCATCTCCAGTATAAACCCATCGATGGATGCACTCCTGTACATAAGGAAAATTAATATTACAGTCCCCTATACTTTTCCACTTTTCTGTACACGCCATTGTACACTCCTCCCCAACCACTTGTAATCCAGAACACCTTGGGAGTGAAGATCTTTCCACTGCTGTCTGTTGACCTAATGCCGCCTCTAAAGCAGCAGCCGCCGCCTCTTCAGTTGTCATAGGGGTATGGGGTCCACCACCTGAACCACCTGAACCACCTGAACCACCTGAACCACCTGAACCACCTGAACCACCTGAGCCTGTACCATCAATTGAAGAAGGACAATTCCCGACACCGGGGGAGCAAACTGTATTATTATCTATTGGGCTACAAGATGTAACATCTGACGACCATACACGTATACATTCTGCATTACAAGTAGACCATTCTCCATCACAAGGGGTTCCATCGGAGAGTTGACCTAATGCCGTCTTACAACATACTGTTATATTTTCAGAATCTGTATTAGTACTCGTATAATTAATCGTATCAGAGTTATCTTTAAGAACCTTACCTTCTCCACATACAATATCACTTGATGTTGTAATATTTCCTGAACATTTAATAAGTGTCCCCCCCCCCTCTACTTCACCTCCTTCTGTTTCTTCATCTTTCATATAAAAATATATCCCTATAATAGCTGCTAAAAAAAATATCACAGCCATAACCAATACTACTTTATCATCCGATGCGGAAGTCTTACGCTTCCGCCTTTTTTTAGGGGTGAAAACCGGGGCCGGGATCGGAACCGGGGCCGGGGCCGGGGCGGGGCCAGTCGCAGAACCTCCATAAATATCAAATAATCTTTCAATATGGTTCATCTATAATATAGTATAATATTAAAAAATAATAAAATTTTTAATAAGGATTTTAATAATGTAGAAATATTTCTTTATTTACTATAAATATAAATATAAATGAAACAAAATATAACAAAAAGTCTAATAGATACTAGTTTAAAAACTTGCAATGGATATGGTTTAATATTAAATGCTTTTTGGTTATTAACATCATTACTATATATATATTGGTTTTTAAAAAGGGAAAGTGAATATACACTTAAAAAGGCAAGAATAATAAATATAATTGACAGAAAGATATGTAGAAAAAGAAATAATTATTTCCCTTTTTTAACTACTATAACCGGAGAAGAAAACTTTTGTACGTTGTCTCTTGAGTATACTATAAATAATGAAACGATAAATAAACAAATAGAATATAATAAGTGTAATCATTATAGAGTAAGTGATACTATTGACATATTATATAATAAAGAAACAAGGGAAATTATCCTTGATAATCAGAATAAATTATTTAGAAATCTATTTTATATTATAGTCATATTCTTAATAATAATAATAATATTCACATTCTTACGGTTATTCTATAGTGATAATAGATGGATGAAAATATATATAGCTTTACAATGTCTTACACCTGGTTAAATATTAAATTACTTAAAAAATAAAGGTAGTATAAGAATATGCCGTTATAGCTCAGTTGGTTAGAGCATCGCACTTGTAATGCGAAGGTCGTGAGTTCAATTCTCACTGGCGGCTATTTATCAAAATATCTTAAGGAAAAGAATATATATACAATAGTCAATGATTTTAACTAAAGGGAAATTAATATAGTTTTAAATAATATAGTATATAGTATAATATGGAATATCTTTCCGAAGCCTATCAAAAATCTGAAAAATATCGAAATGCGGTCAGTAGATTGCCTGAAAGATGGGAAACATTAGTTACATTAAATCATATGATACTCAAATACGGTGTAAGAGAATGGAAACAAGATATGGTAGAGCCAATTATCCAAGAAATAAAGAAAACAAAAATGACTGTAAAAGATCTACGAAGTCAAACAAATGTAGTGGGGAAAGGGGGTATGAGAAAACCAGAATTATTAAATATTCGTGCGAGAGAAGAACTTCGGAGGGAATATAAGGATACTTCAAATCCATTTAGTAGAGAAATATTCTCTTCTTTTTTAAAACAGAATAAATATAATTTACAATATATTATTAAAAGTATTCGTCCTGGATCACACGGTTTATTGAGAATAAAAGATATTGAAGACATTGATAGTCGTGTGTATCAAGGTGAAGCTAGGCGTGAGTTAATGTATTTTGCTAATCCTTTGTTTACCGTCCATTCATTGATTGATTATCGTTCGGTTGAATACGATAATAGGACAGAGCTTAGTTGGGCGCATGAACTCCATGATCATAAAAATATAGTATCTGCTTCAATGAAGACTTTACAAAGTATGGGGCGTCATGGATTAGAAATTACTCAATTACTTTTGGAGAATATTTATGATGTTAATTTATTGAACCATCCATCATCAATTAATTCAATTATAAATATCATCTTATCGGCAAATAAAATAAATATTGATGTAAATGTTGGTTATCCACGTTTCCATCAAATGGGTTTAGGAATACATTCCAGATATAATCTTGAAATACTCCTTCTACTTTTTGAGAACGGGTTACAGGATAAATCCTATGAAGGTATCCAAGATTTTGATTTAATTGTAGGGCCAAATGGATGGCATCTTTCACAATTTTCAACAGAACAAGCTGAAGCGGGAATACCTGGTCATTTAATTCAGTATGAACCAATTCATTCATTAACAAAAATAACCTTTTACGGATCAAGAAGAACTCCTCTTCAGGATGCTAAAACATTGTATAACTTATGTGAACCGGAAGTTTTACCACAAGCGAATAATCCTTATCACGTTGAATCCATTCGGAAATTATGGATGGATACTGTTAAACTCCAAAAAGCTCAACAAAATCTTTCTTTGGCAAAAGGGATGAAAGATCCTTATTCTCATTTATCAGACATTCCTGAATCTAAATTATTTGAAAAAATTGGAAAAAAACGAAGGGCCACATTATATAATAAGAAAGCATCACGTGCATTAAGGAGACAAAGTGTTGGAAGATTATCGGGTAAGAAAGAGTTATTTGATGCACACAAAAGATTAGAAACGGCGAAACTATTATATCCGAAAGAGTGGGATGAAAGTTATTTAGGAGATGATGATATTAATATTTCAAATAAAATACGTGATATTTATTTAGAAAAGGGTGATATACCTTTCTCCGAAAGAAAAGTAAATAGTTCTTTAAAAGATAGAGATTTGAAAAAAGATCAATTACATAAAATGATGCTCCATAATATACCTGAATATGTTGATAAAAAACTAGTGTTCCCAACAGATATATTTGAAGTAGGGATGTTAGTGTATTGGTTATATAATGGTATAAAAGTATATGGTACAATTCAAGAAATAAATGGAGAAGAAGCAATTATAAAATTAGATGAAGATGACAATATAAAGGTTCATTTGAGTGATTTAGTCCCTGTAATCGATGAAAAAATTGACGATGAATATTGGAAGCAAGATGGAGGAAGGTAAATTAATATTAATATTAATTAGGTTAATATATATATGAATTAAAATAATATATATATATATAGTATTAATTGGACGATGACCGATAAACTAACAAATAGAAAAAAAATTATTAAACAGGGTAAAAGGCGTCTAACAAATAATAAGAATAAAAAAGCAATCAAAAAAGATAATTTAACGAATAGGAAGGCACGTATCAATAAGAAACGTAGAGGTGATTTAACGAATAGGAAGGCACGTATCAATAAGAAACGTAGAGGTGATTTAACAAATAGGAAGGCACGTGTCAATAAGAAACGTAGAGATAATTTAACGAACCGGAAGGAGCGTGTTAATAATCAACGCAGGGGTGATTTAACAAATAGGAAGAGGCGTATCAATAATGAACGTGTGAGTGATTTAGTGGATGAAAAAAGATGTAATCAAGGGACACAAAAAGGTGGGGACGGTGATCCTTTTTCTGAGTGGTGTAATAAAAACAACCACTATATATTATAAATCTAATAATAATTATTAAGTTTAATCTCTTCTAAAATGAATAAATATATTATATTATACTATAATATATGGTTCTACAAAAATACAATATTCTAAGTAGGATAGAAACATTCCTTACCTCTTTAGAAGGGGGCGAGGGGTCAGCGGCAGAGTCAGAGTCAGAGTCAGAGTCAGAGTCAGCGGCAGAGGCAGAGGCAGCGGCAGCGGCAGGGCCAGGGCCAGCGGCAAAGACAGCGGCAGAGCCAGCGGCAGAGCCAGCGGCAGCGGCAAAGGATGCGACAAAGGGAGGTGGTAGAAATAAAAAGAGACGTACAGCGAAGAGACGTACAGCGAAGAGACGTACAGCGAAGAGACGTACAGCGAAGAGACGTACAGCGAAGAGAC
>MDTA01096026.1_pt1 | contig 17805 bp, 14 predicted proteins | sample 811151 | NCBI WGS metagenome assembly MDTA01 (sample SAMN05326648, study PRJNA326480) | marine metagenome | isolation source: seawater | place: Indian Ocean: South | collected 2010
AAAAAACCTAGAAGACCACCTTTTATCTGGGGATATGCCTTTGTTGCCGCCAGTACAATTGCTCTTTACATTTGTTACATACGTCTTGTATTCCTCTGCATCTAAAGTAAACCCCAAGTACTCTCCATCTCTGACCGTTTTACCGTTGTGACAAACAAAGAAAGGCTTTTTGTTCGATATTCTCTTTCTATGTTTGTACACTTCCCAGGGCTGATAAACTCCATAAGGAAAACTGACGTAATATCTACTTGGTATCATCCATTTACTTATTTTGTCGCTTATTATGAACGCAGTGAGTGCTCCATGAACCACAGACCAGCCCAAGCTATCTCTCCTGTCTCTATCTTTTGGGTGAATCGGCGCATAGAAGATTGGTATTTGCCTTCTAAACTGGGAAGGGTGCTTAACAAAGGCAGACTTATCCAAGTAATATGGATCTTCTATATAGTCACCCAGACGATGCTTGATTAGTGGCTGCATATCATCATTGCAAATTATCCAAATGGTTTCGCAGCCAGCGTACGCACACTCAACCACTGATCTCTCCACCGCTAGATAATTCTTTGCTATTGGCTGCATACTATCATGCCAAGGGAATTGAAAATCCAAGGCAGGACCAGCAACAGGCACAATACCCGCCAAGTGATAAGCTTGTGGGTTCTTTGTTCCTTCTTCCATTTTATATTTCTTCTAGAGATAGATCCAAGAACTTTACATTCTCAGAGTCTTTGTATTTCCTTTTACCAATTGGCTCGACATATCGATAGTCTGGCTCTATCTTTACATTGTAATAAACAAGTTTTCCGTTTTTGGATACCCCACTGCGAGATCCCCTTATTCCATATTTGCCCATTACATCTTGTATTTTAAACTTTGCCATTGTTTCTGAAAAGTCGAATTCTGAAAGCTGTTCCTTTGTTAAGATAGACTCTGCAACAAGATCCTTTTTGTTGTGCTGTCCATCTATTCTTCTAGACTTATAAAAGTATATCTTTTTGATAAACAAATCTTTAGTTTCAATCTCGTCGTAACCATGAGTTGTTCCTGTTCTTACGTTCATCCAGTCTAGAACTCTATATTTGTCAGGACGCTCTTGTAAGATTTCGTTTGGAAAAGTGACATTCTCATCATCAAAGATGTAGCAGTTATCAAACTCTATACTAATGATTGTACCGGATTCTGGTACAACCTTCAAGGTGTTTCCTTCAATTCTTATCGACTCAACGCTTGGACCAAAAGGGCAGAATCCATCTATAGATTGCTCTAAAACTATCTGCGACCATGCTTCAAGTTTCGTTTCTAGGTCTTCGAGACCAAAGGATGAGTCCACTTCCAAAGGATCAAACTCAAAGGGCCTTCTTAAAGAGTTTATTATCAGGTGACAGTCATTCATATAAGAATAGTAAACTGCCTCTAGACTAGAGCCTATGACTACATTTTCATATCTCATCTTCTCTAGAAACACATCCTATAGGTGTGCCAGCCTCTTTTTAATTTCATTGCCTGCGGGTTTGAGGCCTCCCTATAGACAGGTGCTGGTCGCAACATTCCTTTGGCGAGGCCGCCATCAAGCCCAGCATCCAAGTCACCAGCATCCGCTACAACTCCCCCATCATCGACTGGTTCTTCAACTCTTCTGTTTATACAGGCTGCCTCTTCAATCGCTTCAACTATCGTTTCTGATACGTTTTGAGCATTCTGGTTTTGATTGAATCCTCTTCCCAGGTCTCTTCTAACAGCGCCATTTTCAATTAATTGACGATAACTATTTTCAATAAATTGGGGACCAATCAAAAATACCATACCTTCTGCTCTGGCCATTGCCATCGCTGCTGTGTGTCTATCATATAGCACTCCCTGGCCCTGTTCATCGCCCAAGACAACTACAATCCTGTGAGTGTATCTGCTTAGGTCTACTGTGTGTAGCAGGTTCAGGCCAGGCCGACTGGTTGACCATTCAATTTCATCTGGAAAGCCGTCGTTATCCCAATCTATCAGATCATCTGTAAAAAACATACCAATTGCATCAAAGGTATTCTCTGAAGCCCCTCCTTGATTTAGTAGGTTTCCGGCAATTTGGGCTCTCAGTTCCATAACTGCGGTTCTCATGTCCTCAATTGGTAGAACGGGCGGATCCTCAACACCTGGGACACAATTGTCTGCAGGGGCAAACAAGTAGGGATCTTGCATATCGTCATTTCCAACAACCGCCAACATATAACAGACATCTGTAACGCCCTGTGCGTGTAGGATACCAACCGTGTCTCTGGTTGCTTCGAATGCTGCGAATAATTCATTGTCACGCATCGAGCCAGACACATCTATGACCATCATCACCGCTACACTGCCTTGTTCAAAGTTTTCATCTGAAATGCCATCGCAGTCGTCGTCCTCTTCGTTGCACCTCTCGACCATGGGGATGATCTCCTCTTGACACTGAAAATACCCATAAACTTCTTCGCCGGCAACGACCCTGGAATCGCAAATGGCTAGACCTAAGCGGCACTCACCTCCAGCATAATTTGGGCCGTCTTCTCGTCTCGCGAACACCTCCACTTCGCCGGTTTCTCTGTTTGTGGCACAGAGAGATGTAAGTGGTCCGCCGCCCGGGCCTTCGTCGATAAAGTCATCACAGTCATCGTCAAGGCCATTGCAGGATTCTGGCTGGGGTACATAGAGTGGGTTTTCGCATTCGCAATCTCCGGCGTCTTCATCTATCTCGCCATCACAATCGTTGTCCTCAAAGTCGCATAGCTCTTCTGGTAGGGGACCGCATTCATTGCAAGCATTTAATAAGCCCTCGTCGGTGAGTTCATCGCAGTCATTATCGATTCCGTCACACTCTTCCAAAGGTACCTCCCCACATTGATCACAAGCGTTTAAAACCCCTTCGTCCACAGATCTATCGCAATCGTTGTCAACAGAATCACACTCCTCTTCTTGTGGGATCACTTCGTTTTGACAATCTCCATATTCGTAGGCCATGATAACTCCCGCATCAGTGTTTATCATCACCTCTTCACAGACAGAGATACCACTACGACAGGGGCCATTCTTGTCAGTTCCTGCGGATCCCGTATAACAGGCCTTTGATAAAATTTCATTCTGTGATAAAGGCGACTCGTTCAAGCGACCGTCACAGTCATTGTCAATTGCGTCGCAGACCTCCATTCGAGGAAACCTTACAGGAGTACAGTCGCTCCATTCAGTTTCTTTACAGACCCTCTCGCCAATGGCGCAGGGGCCCTCTAGTCCTGGGATTGTGCAGTCCTCTACAAGTCCCCACCTAGGGCAAACTAGCGGTGGTGGGGCCGCGTCGACAACCATATCAAATCTCATTCTCGCGTCTACAATGTAAACATACTGATCGACAGGTCTCTGTTTTACGTCTCTGGGGATTAGGACAACTCTGTCATCGCTGTTATCGATAAATGTTGAGCCTTTGTCACCCAATCTTGGGACAGCACTGTTTTCTGTGCCATCCTCACACGCGATAGTAAAAATCGCCAATATCACAAAAATAAATCTCATCTTATCTCGCTCCAGAAAATACACCAACAACGTAGTTTTCTAAAACAATGTAGAAAACCTTGTCTTTACATTCAATCTTCTCAATCATTGATCGATCTACCAAAACTTCAGCTCTCTCCTTGCTTCTCTTTAAGGAGACAAACTGGTTAGAGCAGTCAGGCGCCACAGCCACAAGGGTCGCTAAGACGTACCTGTCTTCCTCTGGTTGATAGTCCTCTGGTAGGAGGACGGCACTGCCACTCTTTTCCTCTTTGAGATGAGGAACAATCTGGATGTGCCTGTTTGATGGTGTGAGAAAATTTTCTCTAAGCATTTCTGCCCACCGTCTTTTTTACATGATTGAAAAAGTCGAGAAGCTGTTCCATATCTGTTTCATTTTTCATTAGACGGTAGGCTCGAACTGCCATTCGCATCTCCTCTTTGGTTAGCCAACCATTGTCAACATAATTTTGCCGAAGGTCACGCTTCTGATCCTTGTATGGCTCCATTGCGTCTTCAATGGCTGCAAGTGATTCAATGTACTTTGTGATGTGCTTTTCCTTTGTAGCAACATCTTGGTTGGTGATAACGTGTAGGTTGTTAGTAGTCATATTTAATCCTTTCATTTTAATACTACATCGATAGTATAACTACATTTTATGATAAAATCAAGTCTTTTTTAAAGAAAGTTTACTGTGCACTCGCCGCCAGCACAAGCTGCCTCAGCACTGAGGTTAGTCTCGTCGTTTGTTTCTGTCACCTTTGTTAGGTCTATGCCTTTCAAAGACTCAAACAAAGCCTCATAGGTCTCTTTAGAACAATCTTCAAATGGCGCCTGCTTATATGTGCCACCGTCGTAAGGTAACACAGACAAGCCAGTATAAGAACTTCTATTCTCCCACATCCATTCTCCGATGTCTGGCCACTCAGAGTCTTTGACAGAAATTGTGGCGGAAACGTTATGGTGGTTTGGCCCCTTTCTGAATCCAGAAAAGACCCACTCCTCTGTTACCTTCTTTACTCTCTTTAATAGCTGCAGTGCACTTTCCGTTCGAAGGATTGCACCATCTGGTGCCTTCTGAGGCACAGAGATGACTGCAGTATCGTGAGGGCTAAAATACTCATCTTCCACCAACTCTGGGTGGTTAGCAGAGAGATACCCGTAAATCGCCTCATTCTTTCCAACTCTCACTCTTCTAATATAGAAATCATTGTGCCAAGCATGAATCCCGCTGGATGTGCCAAGCACCAAGGAGGTGGTGCCTGCAGGCTTTACAGCGGTGCATCTAGACGCTGGGTTGATACCGATAGCCTCAGCAACTCTTGCATTCTCTTCTTTTACAATCTTTGCAGACTCTTTCATATCTAATTCCAGAACACTTCTAGATGCAATGCCAGTCATGCTGACCCCCAAAAGTGCGTCTCTCTCGCAGTTTGCCTGCCAAGCAGGGCGAAGATAGTGAAAGTCCGTATAGCCGGCCTGGAGCGTACCAATAAAGCTGGCAACTCTGGCACGCTCGTTCAACTCTTCTTGAGTCTGAACATCACTAACATTTATCTCTGTTAAGTTGCACATTTGGCAAGACTTTAAAGAAATTTCGTGACAAGGGTTGAACCCTCTCTCCTTATCGTTCGTAAACGAGAAACCTGGCTCTCCCGCTCCGGAGGCCTTGATCCTCTCCCAGAGTCCCAAGAAAGTTTCTTTTTCAATTCTGTGCCTAAGCAGGACTACAGAGTTATTAGCCCTTCCTCTCTGGGGATTCTTTTCCCACCAATTGCCAGTTTTTGCTGCCAGCATCTGATTGTCATTAGCAGAAAACAAAGAAATCATAGCTGCTCTTCTGATGCCGCCGGACAGCACAGCATCGGCAAGGTGGCACATAATGTCATGACACTCAATAGGAGTGAGCCTCTCTCCATCGTTCTTGTCCTCTAGAATGCCTTTTACCTTCAAGAGACACTCCTTAAGAGGCTGCGGGCCAGGTGCCTTGCCGCCAGAGGTGATCAGTCTTTCGCCCTTTGCTCTGATGTTTCCATAGTCAAATCTGATGTGAGATGTTCTGATACCATAGTAAGTCTCCATTAGGGCCCTGACTGCATCCGCCCAGCCCTCAATGCTGTCCTGAATAAGGTAACGATAGGTTCTCTTTGAGGTTGGCTTTCTGATTTCTGGCAACTGCTCAACGTGATGAGTCTGAACCGAATAGCCTACTCCGCAACCCGACAATAAAAGGAACATAGTCTCGTTAAATGCGCGATAGTCGTCGACTGCTAAAAATGAGCAGTTAAACATTCTTGATGGATTAATCTCAATAGGCTTTCCTCCAAACTGCATTGAACGCATAGAAGGCAAAACCTTCTTATCAAATACCATCTTATAAGCTTTCCTAATTTGTAACTCCAATTCAGGATACTTCTTAAGGTGCATATTCATATTTCTAGTTACAAGTTCTTCCCAAGTTTCTCTTCTGTTTTGATCCGGCAAAAAACGAGCGTACTTCATATGCACTGTTATGTCTGATAATATTTGATTCGATAATTCCATTACTTTATTTCTCCTTCTTAAAATCCTTATATTTCTCTTTCAATCTCTGCATCTGTTTTTTGGCTGAATTCTCAAGAATGTCGTCGACAGTTTCATTTGTTTGTGGCATCACCTTAATCCTTACGTTGCTTGTGTCCATAAAAATTGGATATACTAATCCATCTGGTCCGTTCCTATTCTTTGCGATAAAGATGCGACCACCGTTTGTGTTCTTGTCTTCAATTGTTCTTGAGACAGTGAATATAAAATCAGCCACGAAGCATTTGTTGAACGCCTCAGAAATCGCCTCCATGGTTATGACCTCTGCATTCAATCCGCTTCTGTTTGTTTGAGAGGCTGTCCACACTGGACATTCGTTGATCTGAGCGATTCCTCTCAACTCCTCATAAATAGTCTCCAGTTGATGTCTTTTCTCATCTTTTCCTGAAGAAATTGGCCGAAGCAGGTCTCCATAGTCTACGATGATAAGATCGGGCTCAAACCCACGTAGTTTCATCTTCTCCAAGTGAGCTTTGATAGTTTCAACGCTGGCAGACCTAGTGGGATATTCCTTTACAATTAGCTTGCCTTCAATGTCCTGAATCTCTTCGTATATCTTTTCTTTGAAGGACATCATATTGGAAAGTCCGACGCCTGTAATACAACTGTCATAGCGACCAGCAACCACCGTATCCGCTAATTCTAGGGTGTAGTGAATTACGTTCTTTCCCTCACGAAGAGCTTGAGCGCCAAGATGCACCAGCACCATTGACTTGCCGGCTCCAGTAGGAGCGATACAGACACCAAGTTCGCCTTTGCCTAGGCCCCCTTTACAGAGTGTATCAACTTCGGACCACCCTGTTGTCACAGGATCTCTTTCTTTGATCTCAAACCTCTGCTCAAAGTCTAGAAAGTAATCATAACCAAAATTGTTGTCGCTACCTAGCTTGATAGCAGTATTGATGATTGTGCTTACCTCTTCAAACGAAGACCTTTTGATAAGATCAACCGACTTGATTAGAGCTTCTTTTAACTTTTGCTTTCTACAAAAATCTAAAGAGACATCCTTGATATAAGACGAGCCTTCTGGCTGTAACTCGGATGATAGAACCCTTGCGTAGTAGTCTCGAATTAAGACCTGAATGGAATCAGACTCTCTTGAGATGCCAGTTCTAATAATAGACTTCATAATTTTGCTGGTGGGGTGAACACCATACTTTCTACGATAGTCTACAATCTTTTTAACAAAGACGCGAAGATGCTTTAGCTCCAAGAAGTTAACATCTAGTACCTCAAATATTTGGTCTGCAAATGGCCTGTCCACCAAAATTAGATGGCACAAATCCTCTTGAAAGGTTTTTCCAAAGTTGGAAAAGTCTTCCCGTTCTTGTTCTGACATATCTTACCTTTTTAAATTATGCTTTATAGTATCACAAGTATTGTTAGAATACAAGCAATTTAAAGTTAGAAACTGATCTATTGAAACTCTCGAATAAAGAATTCAAAGAAATCTCACCAATGCCATCTTCATGCATTAGTTTTCTGAGGCTGGTCTTATTAAACTCTGGAACGTGCAACTTTAAAGTTTCATTGATTCTCGTTCTGCCCTGTACTGAAATCGAAGGTGCGTAAAGCTGCATTAGCTTGTAGTTGCTTTTTACTGTCTCTACCTCTTCAAGCACTCTCGCATATACCTTGAGTCCAGTTTCTTGTCTCTCGCAATATTCTATAACGTCATCGATATAGCACTCCTTATCTTCTGAAAAGAAGGGGAAGCGCTTTGCGACCGTTGGCAAGCCAACTCCAGGGACGCCTCTAAGGTTATCGCTGTTATCTCCAGCCAAAGCTCTTGCAAGTGCAAAGTTTCTGGGGTGGATGCTATATTCTTCGATGACCTTTTTCTTATTCAAGACCTGATCTTGAGTTGGCCGATACAGGATGGTTTTATCATCTAGAAGCTGAAAGAAGTCTTTGTCACTTGACACTATCACCTTTTGCCATTCCGAAAAGTGATTAGACTGTGCAATGTGCGAAATCACATCATCCGCTTCTACTCTTGGCTCCATAAATTGAACAATAGGAGTTTGATTGAGATACTCTATCGCTCTCATCTGTTGCCAGATTTTATTCTCAGACTCCTGCTCTTCAGTGAGATGACGAATGTCTCTGTTAAGTCTGATTGGCTTTCTGCCTTGTTTGTAATTCTTATTCTGGGATCGTCTCTTTTGTGAGCCACCTTCACCATCCCAAACCACAACCGTCATATCAGGCTGGATAACCCTTGTCAGTTTATTCAAAATCTTTAGAAAACCTTTTGAGCCACCAATTGGCTGTCCATTTGCTGACAAACTTGGGTCTACAATATAAGATCTCAAAAACTGATTATGAGCATCTATAATCATTAATCTATTCATATCTATCCTTTTAAGAAAAAGCTCCGGTGGTACCTTGGCATACCCATTTGAGAGAGTTGGTACCACCGGAGCGAAGTTGCTAAGGGCTAAACGGAGGATCTATTCCTTAGCAGGCGAGTCTTCATTGCTTTCATAATAGTCGGCTGCATTTCCTGTTCTATTATTGAACTTCATTATAACATCTTCGTCGATGATTTGCAACACTCTTTTACGAAAATCTTCATTTTCTAATTCTCTTAGCCAACCCTTCCGCTGAAACTTCTTTTCTGTTCCATCGGCCATAACAAGCGTGAACCATGCTCCCGATTGCTTAAGGTTGTCAGAAATTTGAATCGCATCAAACCAACTCTCTTCGTCTTGAACGCCAACACGATCCACCTCTCCCCAAAGGATCTTAAAGTTACAGTGACGTCCAGCAGTTCCAAAGCGAGACTTTTCAAGCTTTGCTTTAACCTCTGAACCGATCCTAAAGCCATTCTCGTCCTGAACAAAGGATGCCTTAGCTTTTCTGCCAGTTAGCCAGATACGTAAAGAATATGCATAATGCATTGCCTTTCCGCCCGGAGTGACATACGGAGTTGTCATTGCTTCTGACGGAGATCTAGTAATGTTTGTCTTTAGCTGGTTCAAGACCAGCAGCGTTGCCTGATTATTTGCAATTGGCACAGTCAACTTAGACATACCCTTTGACAAGATTCTAGCCTTTACTGCCATTGAAGACTGAGGATTAAAGTCACCCTCAATATCTGAAATGGCTGGGGTCAAAGCTAGTGAGTCCCAAATAAACAGCCACTTATTGCCAGTTGCAAGCAACTCTTCGATTGTCTCTAGAACAAACTCAACACTCTCTGCCTGAACATACATTAGCCTGTCCAAGTCACATCCGGCGCGCTCTAGAAAAGAAGGGTCAATTGCAGACTCTGAATCAAAGTATACAACGTCGATCCCCATCTTTTGAGCATTAGAGGCAATCTGTGTAGCCATATAAGACTTGCCAGTCGCTTCTAAACCGGCAATCTCTACAATCTTGCCAACAGGAATCCCTGCTAGGTTTCCTTTACAAATAATAGAGTCTAACCACCGAGAGCCTGTGGGGATCCACTCCTTGACCTGAGTAGGGTTATCTTCTGATAAGCTGTGGGCTACTTCGTGTCCAGCCTTCTTGTTGATAATCCTACGCATCTCATCCATTGAAATTTTGCCTGGTTTAATTTTACTCACTTTTGATACCAATTTAAATCACCAAACCTATTCCACACTTACTAGCTCTACCTCAAAATTAAGGTTCTTGCCAGCCATAGGGTGGTTAAAGTCTAAGGTTACGGTATTTTCCTGAAGTGAGTGAATCCTGGCTGCAAACTGTTCTCCGTTCTGTGCGACACCCGTAACAGTCTGGCCAGTGTTTAGATCTCCAAAACTCTCAAACATCTCTTCTGGGACTGTCTGGAATGCATTTGGATCCACCTGTCCATATGCCTCGTCTGGAGTTAGAGTTACTGTTTTTGTTTCTCCGATTGTCATGCCATCGATCGCAGAATCAAAGCCTTGAATCATCTGGCCCGCTCCAACTTCAAATGTAATTGCTTCTCCTCGATTTCTAGAGTTGTCGAACTCTGTTCCGTCGTCAAATGTTCCCACATAATGAACATTGACCGTTCTTCCCTTGATTGCCTTACGCTTCTTTCCCATTTTCTAATCCTTTCTTGTAAAATGAGGCACCTGTAGCCCGTGCCTCCCTGCGGCTTGTTTTTAGTTGTTCAAGAGATCATTAAATGCAGCTTCTACTGCATCAGAACTCGTGTCTGTTGTAGTGGCCTGAGTTGCTCCAAACTTCTCTACTTGAGAGTTGGTGTTGTCTCCGTCCAAAAACGCATCAAGCAGGCCCTGCACTTCTTCGGTCGACTTTCTCTCAAAAAGCTGATCCATATCTGGAACAGTTTCCAAGAGTTCTGCACAGCGCTCATCACCACCAACAGCGTCGTCACAGAGCACTGTCTTGCGAGGGCGGGCACGAATGTCAGTTCTAGGGAACGATGCGCCTGCAGGCTTTCCATACATAACCTTTAGGTCATTGCCGCTCTCTGGATCTGTAATGTCACCATAATCGGGATCAAGAACAATTGTTAAGAGATTCTCATAAGCCATCTTTCCGTAGCCCCAGACTCTCACTCCCTCATTTTCCTCTCCCCTAACCAAAACTGGAGAGAAGAAGCGCTGCTTGGCAAACAATTGCTTTGCCATTCTCTTGCTGTCTTCAGTTCCCTCATTCCACAACTTATTGCCAAAGTTACAAACTGGACAGTCGTCTCCAAAGTTTCTCTTTGGACACAAGAATCCACCTTGCGCCACGTTGTAGTGAAAGAACTTTTCCTTGAAAGGATCGCCATCAGGAGTTGGAACAATACGAATATTGTTTTCTCCTTCTTGCGGTTTCCAAAAATCTGTTCGTTTGCCATCACCTCTACCGGTAACAGCGTTGAGCTTTGCTCGCATCTTGTCTAAATCAAGAGCCATAATGCACCTCCTATGTTGTTTTTATGCTCTACTGGCTAAAGCAGGTCGGCAAGTTTCCCGACCAACTAATACTAGTATACCAGATTTATTTGGTTTGTCAAATAAAATTTTAAATTTCTTGAACGTGTGAAGAGTAGCAAAGAACGTAGGCATATTCTGTGTCGTAATCTGTTGAAAATATACCATAACTTGCCTTTGTGTCCTTTGTTGCTTTTTCTTTTACTTGGTTGACTATTTTCCTGTGGAGATTCTTGTCTTTCTTGAGATTCTCTTTAGGAACTCCATAATAGTATCTGGTTTCCCTTACATTGTCAAGAGGAAAAAATAATTTTTCTTCGCCTGTCTCAATGTTTAAGATTCCGAAAGTACAAATCCTTGCAGTCTCAAAAGGGGATGAAAAGGTATCAGACACAGAGTCGACATGATCAAAGAAATTAATCATATGGAATGTTGAACCTACTAAGTCATTGATAGAGTCGTGATATCCTAAAATAGAGGCATCCTGAACTAACGGGTCAAGCTCATCGTTTGACACGATCATCATTTTATCAAAAACCCCAGATCTTGTATACTCTTGTAAAACGCCAAAAACCATCCTCTCTTGCAATCTTTTCTTTTCGCTGAGAAGGTCTGTTTCTGGCCTGATATATAAGATATTTACATTGCACTTTTTATGCAACTGTTGGAGGATTACTAGTGATGCTGCAGATACTGTACTGGCGCCACAAATAATAAAAAGAACAGATCCTTCGATATTCTTAAAGAGCGTCTTTACGCCTGGAGGGGTGCTCTCGTATTTCTCAGGATTATCGTACTTTTTTATCTTTTGATATCTTGCTTCTTTTTTATCCTCATGATCAATGCTGTAAACATCGTATTGAGGATACCTTTTCATCTTTTTTGCTATATTGCAAGCAACTGTCCCAAGAGCAACTACCGTTTCCATTCCAATTCCTTTAAGTCCCCGAAGTTCTTTCCGATATTAACATTTGTACCATATTTTCCAAATCTTGTATCACTAAAAGTGTTAATTATTTCTAATAGTTTGTGTTTTTCGTTTGCACTAAAATCTAAAACGATTGAGTCGTGCATCAAGAACGCAACTCTGGATTTCATACCGGAAAGCAAGTTGTGAACCTTTGTTGCCTGCTCCAAACAAACGTCATTAGAGGTTGACTGTAAAGTATAGTTTACGCAATGATATTCATCACTTTCAATCTCCCTGTCAAATGGTGTTGTCACCTTGTTGCCATCCCAAAATTTACTTTTAATAACATCCCTGTCAAAAGTATTGGAAGACGCAGTATCCTTTGATGCAGGATTATACAACCAAGCAAAAAACCTTTTTTTAGCCTCATCTCTAGAGATATCGTTATATACATTTTTAGCGTTCCACTCATGAATATCAACATCCGGCTGCTCAAGGCCCAAAAGCGAAATAAGAGTTCTGATCTCTGCACCGTTCATATCAACTTCTACAAATAAATCATTCTCTGGGACAATATACTTTCTTAATTCCTTATCGAGCGTTAAAATAGGAAAGAAGCCTTTGTTTACAGTTAATCGACCAGTTTTTGTTCCAAAGATGTTATAGGAAACATTCATTTTTGTGCGGCTTAGTGACTTCATAAACTTCATCACCTTTTGCTTGTAGGATTCAGATCTAATCGAAGTCATATCAACGTTGACTGGACTGTATTTTATTTCCTCTATCAACTTGGAAACCGACAACAAGTGATCATAAGAGTTTGGTTTTTTATAGTTTTTAAAAACGTGTTCTGTAATTCTGTTTTTCATTTCAAGGAATCTTGAAATATCTTTTAATGGGACAAGATCAAAAAAGCAGTTTCTATTTAGATCGACTCTTGCAGTTGAGAGAGACTTCATAAAAGCACCCATTCTGCTTGAGACATCCTCCCAATCGTGTCGCATATATTCAGGACACACCTCTGAAATTGTTTTTCCTGCAGAGTACAAAAATCCGTACTCAATGTGGTTGTGGTCAAGCAAATTTTGCGTGGGCTTCCAAGTTCTTGTTAGAGAAGAAAAGTCAATGTTCTCAAACTTGCATTCTGTGCCGGAGTAGATCCCGATACACTCATTTTTATCATCAATACTTTGAAAATACATTATTAGTAAGATAATCCTTCGACGGCCGGTTTACATCCTACGCCTGCCCAGGCCAATTTTTGGATTTCTTTTCTTGAAAAACTTATTCATATGCTCAATCGCTACTTCCATTGTACCATCTCTATTTGTAAAATACATAAGCCTCTCGATTAACCTGTTCATCGTTGTTGGGTGGATATTGATCTGAAGCTCTTCAGCTTTTGTCATTGCACAGATCCTAAACCAAAATTCTCCATTCAGAGTAGCATTGAAATCTTGTTCTGTCAAGGGTTTTCTTGCGAATCTAGATACTGAAAAGCCTTTTCTCTTTGATACTCTTCTCATTTTTCCTTGCGGCCTTCTATCTACAAAAAGATTGTATGCGTCAAAAAGAAAATCTTTCATCAATCTCATATCCAGTTTATAAGCTGGCCAATAATATTCATCAAAAACTCTTGTCGGGTCATCTAGTCCAAAAGTTGACATGTATTCGTGAAGTCTTGGAGATGAAAGGTTCGCAACTAGTGCCCAGGGAGCATTCTTGTTGACGTAAAATCCAAATTTAGCTGCTGTTGCAACATATTTGTCAAAACCAAATGCATTGAACATTTCGATATTAACTCTTTCGTCCCCGTGTTTAGAGTCAAGAAGCTCAATTATTAGCCCTGACGTTTGTGGAGGGCAAAGTTCAGACTCAATAAAGGTGCTGTACAAAATAGGAAAGTCCTTTACGTGATTTGCTAGAAAGGTCTCATAGTGTGGCACGATATCTTTAAATCTTCTGATGTGGTTTTCGTTAGGCACCAAATAACCATCAATGAACAAATTCATAAGAATTTCCAAATGATCGCTAAACAAGCTTGCGGCGCTTACCCAAGCTTTTTTAGGTCTTATCTCGTTTAACTCACCAATGGCCCGTGGCATTAGTCCTTTTTCTATTGAATCTACAAGAAGTGCTCTCATGTCCTTATAGGCCTCAACTACAAAATCAAGTGCGAACAAGTTTTTTGAAGTTGGGATTTGCTGGAGCGTGCTCTCTTGTATGTTGTATACTGCATCCCCTTTTAAATTTATCTTGCCGTAAAGTGGCTTGTCGTACCATAAATCTATGTATCTGTTCGATTCTTGCTGCAAGAGAATGGTGCTGTCTATAATAGCCTTGTAATGACGTCTCGATTCATACGCAGTTTTTGTTCTACTGCTATTACTAGCTGGATCAATTAAGTGAGGCATTATTAGTTGCTCCTTTTCTATTCTTTATCGATTGTCTTGCAAGCGATTTAGCATTTTTATTTTCTTCTTTGTTTTTCTTGACCTCATCGCTTTCGATTTTTTCTCCACGGGCTAATTCTCTAGCAAAACTTTCCTCTGCGTCTGGGTGTGCGACGTTCTTTGCAAACACACTAGTTGTAAACCCAGTATCGGATATTTTATTATCAGTCTTTATCACGGTGTAATAGCCTCCCAACCCAAGCCGTTTGGCGACTTCAAAGGCTTTTGGACCCGGAACAGAGGGAGTCAAAAATAACTGGGTGCCGTTCAACATATTGTTATTTCCAAACATCTCAAGCTGTACATCGTATGGTTCTCTTAATTTATCGATTGTAGACTGCTTTCCAGACTCATCTGCAACTAAACGACCAGTTATTGCGTATGCATAATTGTGCTTTGTAAAATTAGCATTTTTTATGATGCCACGATCTCTCCCCAATGTAAGGTGAGATATACCCCTATCTCCATCCTGGCGTCTTGTTCCGTTTTCGGTAGGATATATCTGTTTATTGCCATTGAACAAAACAAAACTCTTAGAGTCTTGAAAATTTTCTTGGCTGTTTTTCAGAGCAACTGCCTTCAGAGATTGTGGAGTTATTTGACCAAAACTTACGTTCTTGTCGCTGTTAAAATACCTGCTCGATATTGCCATTGACGATTTTGCAAAATCTGGAAGATCGATAAGTGCATCTTTCCCAGAAAATACTGGCTTAATTAGGCTATTGAAAGAATCTGTCAAAAATGCATTTAAGCTCATGTTCACCACTGCCTTTTGTATATAATTTTTGTGCACAAAGGAAGAATAGTTTCTTATTGATATTGGAACGTCAACTAATGGGATATACATAGCCTTTCCTTTAGTTTTGCTGTTTACAATATTATCTCGATATGCAACACCTCCTAGTATTATTCTTAAGTTCTTTCTGTCTATGTTTTTTTTGCCAGCAATAGACAGTAACGACTCAACGAGATCTCCAAAAAAGAAAAATGGTATATGAAAATTTTCATACTTTGAATTAAGATCTGTAGAGTCTGTAATTTGTTGTATGTGAGCATTTAGGTCCCTACCACTAAAAAGGCCCTCAATTTTTCCACCCTTAATTTGCCTTATTTGAGACGTAGCAGGAGTTATTGGTTTTATCTCTGCTGGTGGTTGAGCTTTTCGTGCAGGCTGGGCGCGGCCTCTCCGTAGTTTTTGCTGTTTTTCCGCAAGGGCTTCCGATTCAGCAGCGGTTTGTTTAAAGGCCGCCCGGATAGATTTTTTTTGCACACCTTTTTGCTCTTGGGACAGATTGGGATTGGCCTCTATCGCTGCAATTGCAACGTTCAGGGCCTTTTCCTGTGGGTTTGCACCACCACCCGCCAGGCGTTCCAATGCCTCGTCCAACTCAGAAGGTGTCTCTCCATTTTCTTTTAGTTTTGCAAGTTTTTGTTCAATAGCTCTCTCTTCTTTTTCAATGTTGGAAAGTTGTTTTTTCTTTTCTTTCAATCCTTGTATGTAATTTTCAAAATCTTGTTTGTTTAGACTGAAATAAAAAACTCTATCTATTTGTTCTATTTTCTTTAGGATTTGACTGAATGCCTCGTTTGATCTAACTTCTGTTACCTTATCTTTTAATAGTCTGTTGGCAAGGTTTGTTGCTTTTGTTAGATCAGTCTGGCCGTCGATCAACTTTAAAAACTTACTTCTTACCACCTCTAGAGGAACTTGCGAGTCTTTAAAGTTGTTCTGTATAAATGTGTTAACTGCGTCCTTTGTCAGGGCTTTTTGTTTATTGAACGACTCAGTTGAGCTAATTTTCTTGAACTTTTTCAATATGTCAAGATCAAGCTCACTAAGAGCCTTTTTCTTCATAGTTTCCTCTGTCTCTAGCAGGTTCATATTTTCAAATTCGTAACTAAGGCGACCAGTATAGTCTATCGTTAGTTCAAATGTGCCATCCTGATTAAAAGAAAAGGTGTGGGTCAATGGTATGCCTAAATCTAAGGTTATCTGTGTGTCTTTAATGGCCTTTCGGAGATCTCTGCCTATTATTCTGTCATCAATGCTGTGAGGAACGGCCCAGCCACAAATTGCTCGAAAGCTCACTGAGAGTTCTCTTGTTAGCAAGTCTTCAAATTTTATTGCTCTTTCTCCCGCTTCAGGTATTATCCCGATCTCCTTGTCGAAAACACTCAAATCACTGCCAAACAAGGTAATGCTTGACCTGATTATTCTATCTGCTAGCTCGTAGTATTTGCCTTCATAGCTCCAGCTAAAGTCTTTAAATCCTAAAGTCTTTTCTCTGCTAGCTCCTTTTAAAACTTCTTGCAAGTTAAGATGAGACCCTTGAAAGGGAAAGAGTAAAGATTCTTTCTTGTCACCATGATCGTAGACTAAATAAAATTTAAAATAAGGAACAAGAGCCGACAACTGCAAGGGAGTCATTTCAAATATAGCATCTTGATGCTTGGAGAAGTAGATCATGTTCTCTAAATTTTTAGAGGGGTCAACATCCCTAACAAATGAAAAGTTGCGATACTGTTTTGATGAATTGTATTTGAGTAGCTCTTTAATTCTAGATAACAGATAAAACTGTTCGTGAAAAGTTGTTCTTTCTTCTTTTTTTCTGGCTAGCTCAATAGCTTTTTGGCTAGCTTCTGCTTTTTTTCTTGTCTCTTCGTCTGAGGGTCCGAGGAGGCCGAAGAAAGTGAACCCCTTTGTGTCGAAAGCCTCGCCAAATATTGCACCATCAGTCTGACCCGTTGCAGCCAAGTGATTGTAAAACTGGTCTACTCCGTTTATAGTTTTTCCACCAACAATGGTCTGGTAGCTGAGCATTCCCTTCCAAACTTCTGCAAACTTATGCTCATCAAGATTTCTTTCAAGATTTGAGAAATCAAGTTCTCCGAATGCGGCCGGGGCGCCTTGAAGTGATTTCATCTTTTTTAGAAAATCTTTAAAGGAGCTTCTTGCTGCTATAGAATTTTCTGTTAAATTTCCAATTTGATTTATTTCATCTTCTGGCCTCTCTCTTTTATTCATAGAAGCATAAAGGCTTAACGCTTGACCAAGTGGGGCAGCACCTTTGTCGGGTTGCTCTACGCCCTCTGGATAATGTTGTCCAGATTTAGTTATCGCTGCATTGTCTATTGAGGCACGGCCGAAGTCTGTCCTCTGCTTAAAGGTGCTGCTAAAGAGCCCCCGACCAGATGTGTCAACGGTAGTCCCGGGCAAGATTCCTATTTTCTTTTTCCCAAAAGCTTTTTCATAAACCAACTCTCCACCGAAAGCTTTGTGCAATTGGTACAAACTGTGCATAACCAGAAATTCATTCGCATACTCTATACTGTACTTTTTTTTGAATCCTTGTATTGTGTTTTGTAGCTTGTTGTAATAAGACATCTATCAAACTCCGTAAAGCGCTAGTATCTTTTGTAATGGAGTCGGTACGTATATTGTCTGCCCCAATGTTGGATGAG
>MDTA01178520.1_pt1 | contig 17803 bp, 16 predicted proteins | sample 811151 | NCBI WGS metagenome assembly MDTA01 (sample SAMN05326648, study PRJNA326480) | marine metagenome | isolation source: seawater | place: Indian Ocean: South | collected 2010
TTTTTAATTTTTCTTTTTTGACCATTTTAAGGTTTTCGACACTTCTACCAAATTCGAATATAGAAGAAGAAGCTCCATCATTATTAGAAATATAAAAATCTATTTCTTGATCATCTTTATTTGAGATTAGATAATTAAAAGCTATTTGATTTATATATTGAGAGATATTTAAACTTAGATCTGTATAAATTTTAGGGTTAGCTTCAATCCATAAAGTTTTTTTATTAAACCAATCATAGACGGACGCCTCTGTGCCCCTATGTCCTCCTAAATGAATTATTCCTTTACAAGCATGGATTACTTCTAGTAATTTTAAATCAGGTTTTTGATTGGTATAACTGCTATTTTTATATATTTTAGTTAACTTCCAGCCTTTTGAATTTAAATATTTTTTTAATTTTATTTTAATAAAATTTTTCATTTTTTTTTAAAGATTATATTGAGAAATAAATTGATGTAAATTTATAATATTAATATATATAAAAATATCGATTTTAAATTATGCAAAAACATCTAAAAATATTAATTTCATTTATTATTATAATTTTTGTTATCTCATTTTATTTGATAAATAAAAATTTTTATAAGTTTCAATCTGTTTTTTTCGAACAAAAATGGAAATTTACAAAAGAAAAAATTAATTTTAAAAATAAAAAAACTTTTGCAAAGCAGGAACTTGGAAAGATCTCTTTTGAAGATAATGAATTTAACTTTTTAAAAATTTCTTTAGAAGAAAATGGCATATCTTATAGAGATGATTATGTGTACAGACCTATTGGATATATAGATGTATTTCAAGACAGAATAATTTTTGCTGCTCATGATGGATCATTTTATTATACGAATAAAATAAATGAATTAAAAAAAAATAAAGTAAATTTAAAAAAGTTTAAAAAAAGTAATTTTAATTTTAAATTTGATATTGAGGATGGTGATCCCTACAGAAGTATTTTAATAAGAGATATTTTCATTGATGATAAATATTTATATGTTGTGATAAATGGACGAAATAAAATTGAAGAAGATAAATATTCATTAACTACGATTGTATTAAAAGGTTTGATTAATTTAGATGAAGAGGAAATTCTATTCGAAAAATTTTTTGATCCTGAAGAAATTATAATAGGCTCAACAGATTTTTCTCATTCTGGTGGAAGAATAGTAAAATATAAAAATAATAAATTTCTTTTAACTGTTCCTGATCATGCTCTGATGGATGACTATGAGAATTTTTTAGAGAAAATGAATTCAAAAGACTCCATAATTGGGAAAATACTTTTAATAAATGAAAATGATTATAAAATTTTTTCTTTTGGTCACAGAAATCCTCAAGGATTATTTTATGATAAAATAAATGACCTTGTATTTGAAAGTGAACATGGTCCAACAGGGGGCGATGAAATTAATTTAATTAAAGAGGATAACCATTACGGATGGCCAACTGCAACATATGGTGCAAAAATAGAAGGTTTAAACAAATTCAGAAATCATGAAAAAAATAAATTTACTGAACCACTTAGTTACTGGTGGCCTAGAAATTGTGGTATCTCAGAAATATTAAAAATTGAGAATGAATTTAATAAAGATTGGGATAAATTTACTTTATTAAATGCTTGTTTATCGGGATCTGGAGCTAATCAAGGAGAGTCTATTTATAGATGGGAATATGATATTAAGAAAAATAAACTTACAAAAAAAAATCAATATTTTATTGGTGATAGAATTAGAGATTTAAAATATTCTAAAAATAACAAAACTCTTTTATTATTACTTGAGGATCAAAAGACTATTGGATTAATATACTCAAATTAAATTAATTTTTTGTAAATTTCTATAGTATCGTTTGTATTCTTTTGCCAGCTAAATTTTTTTGAAAACTCAAAAGCTTTAGAAGTTAAATTCTGTAATTCATTATCATTAAATATTTTACTCTCTAATTGAAAAATTAAATCTTCCTCACTTGTTGGTTCAAAATAAGTAACATAACTGCCTGCAATTTCTCTAAAGACATCTATATTACTGCAAAATATTGGGCAATTGAGTCTCATGGCTTCAATAATTGGCAACCCAAAGCCCTCATATAACGATGGGATAATTATTGCTTTTGCATTAATATAAAAATTACAAAGTAACTGATCACTTCCACTTCGGAATAAAATATTTTTTGATAAATTGAGTTCATTTATTAATTTTATTTCTCTTTTGTTAAATTTTCCACCTCCAAAGCAAATCAATTTAAAATTATTTTTTATTTTTATTGATTTTGAAAAAGCCTTTAATAATAAATTAAAATTTTTATATCTTTCTCTATTTCCGACATATAATAAATAAGGAATGTTTATTTCACTTTTGGGTTTTAAATTTTTATTCAATATATGATCAGCACCGTGATAAACAACACTGATTTTGTCTGATTTAATATTGTAATATTCTATCAAATCTTTTTTTGTATTTTCACTTACACAAATAAAGTAATCTGTGTCCTCAAAAGATTTTTTTTTTAAATTAATTAAATATTCAGAGTCTCTGTATAAAGTGCTAAATTTTTCATGAATTAAATCATGAACAGTAATTACTTTTTTTATATTTTTAATTTTTTTAATATTTAAAGTATAATAAGTGTCATGTATAATATCTACTGAGTTTTTTTTATTATACTGATTAAACTTATAATTATTTAATTTCTCAATAAGCTTAAAAGATGGATAATTAGATAAATAATATCCAATTGAATTTTTTTTAGGGAATGATTTTAAAAAAATATTTTTGTGTAAAAATGATACAATTTCTATATTAATATTATTTTCTATCAAACCTTTCATTAGACAAATAAAATATCTTGAGATACCCCCTGTTTTTTCTTGAGAAAATATTGTGCTGTTAAATGAAATTTTCATGTTTCAATTATAATAATTTATAGATATTCATGTTATAAATATGATTTCTAGAAAAATAAATATTATCATTAATCTCCTATTAGAATATTTTATAAGATTAAATTTTAATAGGAAGAAAGAAAAGTTTAAAAAAATACACAAGTACGATTTTGTATATTTTTTTAACGATACTATTGCAAAAGAAATAAGTATTCATGGGATATATGAAAAGGATGAAATTGATATTCTTTCAAAATTAATCTCAAAAAATGATTATGTTATTGATATTGGGGCTAATATCGGGAACCATTCAATTGGATTTAGTAAAATTGCAAAAAAAGTTTATTCTTTTGAAGCTCATCCAAAAACTTTTGAGATTTTAAGATTCGATTGTGCAGAATACAAAAATATTAAGCTTTTTAAAGTTGGTATTTCAAACAAAAAGGGTAATTTATTTTTTAAAAATATCAAAACATCAAATATAGGTGGAAAAAAATTAAATAAAAATGGAGCAATTAAATCGCAGGTAAATAAATTAGATAATTTAATTAGATTAAAAAAAAAGGTTAAATTGATCAAAATAGATATCGAGGGGCATGAATTTAACGCTTTGCTGGGTATGAAAAAGATACTTGAAAGTAATGATAGCTTATTGCTTTTAGAGTTTTGTGAAAAAACTATTTATAAAAGAAAGCAAATTATTAATTTTTTAATTAAAAACAAATATTCACATAGTTATTGTTTTACAGATAATCAAAATTTTTCAAGTCATGGTTATGTTAGACTAATATCTAAGATTTTTCGGACAATTTTTCAAAATGAAAAAATGCAGAATAAAATAACTCAAAAATTAAATTTAGACGATTTAATTAATAATGATTATAAAGGTAATATAATATTTTCAAAAAAAAAATTAAATTTAGATAAACTCAATTTTTGACTAAAATAAATTTTTTTTTTTTATACTATTATACCATTTTATTATTTTAATAAGTTCTGTATCAAAAACTTGGAATTTTCTTATTTTTAAATCTTTTTTAATTTTAGAGTTATCACCATGAGTATCTAATACATCAGCATTGTTCTTTCTTACATTTTTAAACTTTATTGATCTGTAATTTTTTTGAATTAATTCAAAAACCTTCTTGATTAATTGAGGATTATTTGAACAAATATTATAAATTTCATTTTTATAGAATTTTTTTTTTATTATTTTATCAGTAATTATGACTACATCTTTTATTGAAGTAAAATCTCTTAAGTGATTTCCGTTATTGTTTAAATTGAAAATTTTTTTTTTGTTATCTTCAATTAGTGTTTTCAAAATAAACATATCTGGTCTTCCCCATTCCCCATAAATAGTAAAAAATCTTAGTCCTATAAATGGTACTTTAAATTTTTCAGAGTAATACTCTGACATTTTTTCATTAATTACTTTACTGTAGCCATAAATATTTTTTGGTTTTTTTACTTCTATTTCTTTAGTTGGAAATTTTTTTATATCGCCATAAACGGAACTAGATGAAGCATAAATCACCTTTTTTAAATTTTTTGAATTTATACTTTCAAACAAATTACAAAAACCTTTTATATTTGTATTAATATACTTTTTTGGATTAATTAATGAATATCTTACCCCTGCTTGGGCAGCTAAATGGACTATGATATCGAATTTATAATTTTTTAATATTTTTTCTAATTTGCTTGATGCAATATCTATCTTAAAAAATTTAAATTTTTTTTTTTTGTTTAATAAATCTAATCTTTTTTTTTTTAACTTTATTGAATAATAAGAATCTAAATTATCAATACCTACAACATAGAAGTTTTTTTTTAATAAACTTTTAGTTATATGATATCCAATAAAACCTGCCGCTCCAGTTACTAATATTTTCATTTTAATTTTAAACTGACTATAATCTTTTAATATTAAATAAATACTTAATAATAATTGTTAATAAAACAATTATTCTGTTTTGATTATTATCAAGTCTTATTCTCGTGCATTCTACTAGATGATCAAAAAATTTAATTTTGCTTGAAAACCCTCCACGTTGAAAGTCCCCAAACACTTCATTTTTTTTTGTTCCAATGCCAAATAATTTATTTTTAACAATCATGCGATAAAAATAATCATAATCAGAGGAATATTTATACTTAAGATTATATTTTCCAACTAATTTTGCAGCTTCTTTCTTAATAAAAAATCCTGTCGAGTGACTAGAATAAAAACCCCATGTAAAATATATTTTCCATTTCTTGTAACCATATAAAGTACCCCAATGCTTTCTTACTGCTCCAAAAAAGAAATCCGCTTTAGGATAGTTGTGATAATATTTATTCAGAATTGTTAATGACTCTGTAGTTAAAGTATCACCAGAATTTACAAATCCGATTAAATCACCCGTTGCTAAATCTAAGCCTTTATTAAAAGCATCATATATACCCTCATCTTTTTCAGACTTAAAAATATTAATTTTATCTGAATATTTTTTAATTATTTTATTTGTTCCATCTTTTGAGTCCCCATCAATTACAATATATTGGATATTTTTGTAATCTTGTTTAAGTACGCTTAAAATGGTTTTTTCAATATTATCTTGATCATTTAAAACGACAGTAATTATAGTAATTAAGGGTTTTTGCAAAATATTATCCAAAAATTAAAGAAATTTTGTTAAAAGATTTGTGAAATTGTAAAAATATCAATTTTCTTTCAGTCTGTTTTAAAAATGATTTTCTTCCATGAAAACCAGATGTTAAAGCAATTATTATAGAGTTTGATTTACAAATAATCTCTGTTTTTTTTTTAAGAAATTGACTAGCTTTTATTTCACTTTCATTAAATTTGGTAGAACTTTTTACAAAATTTAAATATTGGTCATTAATTTTATGGCTACCGAGCGCATAACAAAAGGGAGCTCCATCTTTTCTTATTTCGAAAGGTGAATACAGTATTTTCATATTTGGTAAAAATCGGTCAATGTGAAAATTGTTATCTCCATGCTCTATTTCTTCTGGAATTTTTAAAGACTTATGTATAAAAAATTCAGCTTCACTATCTAATTCTTTCCCATAAATTTTTTTTGTAAAAAAATTACTTACTAATTTTAAAAATTGAAAATTTTTTAAATCGTGATACTCAAAATATCTCTCTACTGAACCGTTGGTTCTAAAATTTTGATTTTGATTAATTCGAATTTTTTGAAATATATCTATAATTTTTTTTTGTTCTTGACTATCAAGTGCGTTTTCTAAAATTAAAATTCCATTCTGACTTAAAGACTCTAAACAATTTTGATTTAAATTTTCAATTTTAGAATTAAGTTGAAAAATATAATTTTTATTTTCGTAATTATTATTAATAAAAAAATATTTTTTAAAATATTTATTTTTTTTTGAAATATAAATCCAAAAATTCACATATAAGTTTTTAATTAAATAGTTTTTTTGAGTTATTAAAAAACTAAGTGTTGGATAACTAAAATATTTTTTTTTAATAAAATTATAAGCTTTTTTTATAAAAACAATTATATTCATAAGTTAATTTTCACATTTCTCATAATCTAAATATGAATATTTCCTGCCATAAATAAATTTTTCAAGGTCTTTAAAAATTTGATTATGCTTTTTTAAATTAAAATCTTTTAACCAAATTTTATAAACTTTTGGGGTAAATCTCAAAGGTTTATCACCTAAATATTTGAAATATTTATCTTGTTTTTTAAAAAATAAATGATTTTTTGAAAATAACTCCTTTACGTAATGGTAAGAATATAAGTGATTTTTATTTGCTTTAAAATTAGTTTTTCTTAAATTTAAAATTATTTTTTTATATTCAACTAGATTTTTTGGATTTATTGAAAAATTAAAGTCAGAATGTGGTTGATTTTTTGAAGCATTAATAACATTAACTCCAAAAATTGGAAGTTCTGAAGCAACTGTTCCATATACAGTCAAAACAAATTTAATTCCCAAGTCTTTTATTTTATTATTAGGAAAATTTTTTTTAATTAATTTTAAATTTTTATTACTTTTTAACATTTCATTAACTTTATATTTAGTTAATGGGCTTGATGCTGGATGTTCTTTAATATACCAATCATAGTCTGTTTGCTTTATTGCTTTACTCAAAAATTTAAACCATTTATCGAAATCTGTAAAAAAATGATTTCCATAAATATGTGGGCTATCAGTAAAATCGTGAACATATATTGCAACTTTAATTTTATTTCTTTTAGATTTTTTTAAATTAAATCTTTTTCCACTAAATGATGAATTTTTGAGATAAAGATATTTTGTTTTGCCTTTAATAATTTTATTAATAATTTTTTTACCAAGCTTTTGTTTATTTTTTAATTCTTTAGTAGATAAATTTTTTAAATAATATTTGTAAAATTTGAATTGAATATCTGAACCATTGATTTTTTTTTTATAAGAGATATTTCCTTTTAAATTAATTAAGTCACAATTAAATCCAGATATTGCAAAACAATTAATATTTTTGTTATCAGCTATTCTCAAGGGTATTCCGGTTAAATATACAGAATGACATCCCGAAATCGCTTCAACATCATTTTCCTTAAAATAATCAAACCAAAAATAAAATAACTTTAAAGAATCGTTAAAGAAATTTCTAAAATCAGATGAATTTATATTGACTGTTTCACGTTGAAATTTTTTTAAGTAACTATCATAAATTAAATCTCCAATCCAAATATTTTTAATTTTGTAATTTTCTAACTTAATCAAATTAGGTTTTTTTTTGAAAAAATTATAAGTAGAAATTTTTGCTTTTTCTGCTTGATCATAACTATAAAATGGTTTCAAAAATTCATCAGTTCCAAATGATCTAAAAATTCTAAAAGTTTTTATGTTGAGAATAACTCCAATTTCCCAGAAAAACTTTTTATACCATGGAGTCTCTAATCTATTTAGGAGATCAAAGCACTCATAAGATACTATTTTACAATTTTTTTTTATTTTGTAAAAATTTACAATGTAGGAAAAAATAATATGTATTGCAGACCAACCATTAAACTCAACGAGAAAAATTTTTTTTCTTTTTCTTATATCACTATCATGCTTAAAAATTTTTTTATTATGATAAACAAATTCTCTTACATTTTTTAATTTATATTTAAAAAACATTTACTTGCTTTTAAAAGGATTTTATTTTTTGGAATATGCATTTATAATTTTTTTTAATTCTTTAATAGTCATAAAATCACGATTTGTTCCACTATTATAAGAAAAATTTTCATCTACTCTTTTATAGGTATTTTTTTTACAATATTTTCTTATTTGGTTTTCAGTAAAATTGGACAAAACAACGTAATGATTTTTTGCAACTATTGTATCTTTTATTTCTGCTGCGTTGATTAATTCCTCATGAATTTTTTCTCCAGGTCTAATTCCAACTATTTTAAAAAAGTTTTTTTTATCTGTAATTGCCTCAATTAAATCTCTAATGTAAAAACTCTTTAACTTGGGAACAAAAATTTCACCTCCTTTTGCTATTTTTATTGCATTAAAAACCAAATCTATTGCTTCTATTAAAGAAATATTAAATCTAGACATATTATAATGTGTTAAAGGTAATTTATTTTTATTTTTAAAAATATTAAGAAAAAAGGGGACAACAGAACCTCTTGAACCAGTGACATTTCCATACCTTACTACAGAAAAGGAAATATTTTTATTACCCTTAATATTGTTTGCTGACAAAATCAACTTATCTGCACAAAGTTTGGTGGCTCCATATAAATTGATTGGTGAAGACGCCTTATCCGTTGATAGCGCAATAACCTTGGTAACATTTCTATCTATACAAGCCTCAACTAAATTTTGTGTTCCAATAACATTAGTTTTAATGAACTCGAAGGGATTATACTCTGCGGCTGGTACTTGTTTTAAAGCTGCTGCATGCACCACTATATCAATACCCTCTAGAGCCCTTAGTAATCTATCTTTGTCTCTTATATCTCCTAAAAACATTCTCAAATTTGGATGTTTAAATTTTTCCAATTTAGACATTTCAAATTGTTTTAATTCATCTCTGCTAAAAATTACTAACCTTTTAAAATTTGGGTAATTTTTTATCAAATTAGATACAAATTCTTGGCCAAAACTACCTGTTCCTCCGGTCACAAAAATTGATTTATTTTTAAACATTATTTACCTCTCAAACCAGTAACGGCTTCCTTTGTATCCAACAGATTATATATATTTTCTTCTCTATTTTCGCATTTTTTTATTTTTTTGAAAATATCATTTAAAATTTCAAAATATTTTTTTAAATTTTTATCGCTATGATCAATACATGTGTATACTACATTTGAAGCTAATATTTTTTTCTTAATCATTTCTTGTGATATATATGTTTTATATAAATTATGATTAACAGACTCAAAATAAAAATTTGGCAATGCGTCTAAACCCTGAATTTTAATTTTAAGTTTATTTTCATTGGCTAATTTTAACCATTTTGTTTTAATTTTTTGTCCAATTTTTGATATGATCTCCCAAGATTTTAGCTTTCTCATCAAATTAAGAGTTTCAATTGCAGCAACACTTCCAATTCTTTCTGTCCAAAATGTACTACTTACAAATGATCTATTAATTGACTCCATGATTTCCTTTTTCCCAATTATAGCATTAATAGCATAACCATTACCTAAAGCTTTACCAAAAATTGCTATATCAGGATTTACTTTATATTTTAAATGTAATCCACCAAAACATGATCTAAATCCTGAAGTGCATTCATCAAAAATCAACACAATTTTTTTTTTATCACATAGTTTTCTGACTTTTTTTAGAAAATTATTTTTTTGTGGAGTATTTCTTTCAACTTCCATTTTTACAATACCAATATTTTTTTCTTCAATAATTTTTTTTAATCCATCAATATCATTATAGTTAAATGGAAAAACAGAATTTTTTAAAATTTTTGGAACGCCGTTTATTTCTAAATCTTTAATTAAATGTGAGTTTAGATTTTTTTTGCTCTGCAAATTAGTTGATAAATACCAATCATGCCACCCATGATAACCACAAATTGCAATATTATCTTTTTTTGTTGCGGCTCTAGCTATTCTTATCGCAACTGAATTTGCTTCCCCTCCAGTTCTAGTAAATCTTACCATATCTGCCCATTTATGAATATCTATAAGCTCTTCACCTAGTAAAATTTCCTCAATTGAATTGAGAGAGGACATATTTCCTTTTTTAACAGTTTCAAGTATTTTTTTTTCTAATGGCTTAAATGAATAACCCAAAGTATTAGTACCAACTCCCATTAAGAATATATCTTTATAAACTTTATTTTCTAGATCCCAAACATTGCATCCTTTTGCTCTTGAAAAATAAGCTGGCCATAAGTTAGGAAGATGTAGGTCGGGATTTTTTGAAAATAACATTGTGCCCCCAGGTATAACTTCATTAGCCCTTATCCAATATTTTTGTCCCAAATTCATTGTCATACCTTCATTTCTAATTTTATTTTTTGTGTCAAAGAAATTTTCATTTTTATTATAAAATTCAATAATTTCTTTGTTAGTAATTTTTAAATTGTAATTAAATTTCTTTAATAATTTTTTAACAAAGTTTAAATCTTCTTTAGTATCTATAGTCAATCTTAATTTAGAATAGTCTTTTTCTAATTTAAAATTATATTTTTTATATTTTTTTATTTTTTTAAAACCAATTGTAACGTGCTCTTTTTCTAATTCACTAATTTTCTTAGAATATCTTTCTCTCAAAATTTTAAATTTAAATATCTCAATATCCATACCATCAGGATAAGTAGTTTTGAGTATATTTGATAAATAATCGTAATTTCCAGAAAAATATTTATCCACAAATTGATCTAAAATAGAACTATCAATTAAAGGACAATCTGCAGTAATCCTAATAATATTTTTAACTTTGTAAAATTTTGCTGCATGATAAAATCTGGAAAGTACATTTTTTTCAGATCCTCTGAAAACTTTAATGTTTAAATCATTACAAATTTTTACTATAGAATTATCTTTTTTATTTTTTGTGCAAGCTACAATTATATTTTTAATTTTTTTTGATTGTTTAAGTCTTTTTATTAAAATTTCCAACAATGTTTTATTTTTAATTTGAGATAAAACTTTTCCTGGAAATCTTGTAGAATTAAATCTTGCTTGTATAATTACAGATATATTTTGATTACTTACCATTTTCTTGGATCAATTATTTTTTTATCTAGTGTGGCAAATTTTTTAAAATTATAAACTTTTCTCTTTTTTAGAATAGCCAAATTTTCTTTCAATTGATTAAGGTTATCAATACCTAAAGTTAATAAATCAATATTTTCTTGTTTTTTTATAAATAATAAAGATGCAATTTGTTTAGATATATTTTTTTTTATACACCAATTTTCCAACTCCAGTATTTTATCTTTTAATATTTTCTTATGCTTAAATTTATTAATTTTGTCTGTTTTTTGTAACAATAATCCTTGTAAAAAAATTGATCTTGCCTGTAATTTTATTTTAGACTTTTTTAATTTATTCAAAAAATTATAATCTAAAAATCTTTGATCAAATATATTTGCTGGAAACTGAATTAAATTAAATTTAAATTTTTTTAAAGCAAAATTTACTTCTTTTTTTTCATAAACAGAAATGCCTAAATATTTAACTAATTTTTTTTTTTTTAAATTTTCTAAACTTGAAATTAATTTATCTCCATATTTTGATTTTATATCTTTTGTATTATGAATAAGAATTGCTTCAAATTTTTTAATCCTAAAGTTATTTAAGTCTATTTTTACTTTTTCTTCTAATTTATTTATAAATCTTATTTTGTTACTTAAAGGAAGTTTTAATTTTGTTATAATTTTAAAATTATCAAAATTAAAGTTAGTAACAAAGTTTTTTGATAATTTATAAGAAAAAGCTGTATCAATATATAAAACTTTATTTTTTTTAAGAAAAGTTAGTATTTCTTTTATCTCCTTTATATTTTTAATTTTGGAATTATAAATTCCATATTTTTGATTAAAATTTGCCGTGCCAAGTACAATTTTCATTTATTGAGAAAATTTTTTATTTTATTTATTACATATTCTTGCTGTTTTTTTTTTAATGAATAATAAATTGGTAAAGAAATTGTATTATTGTAAAATATTTCAGAATTTTTTCCTATATACTTATCTTTAAATATTTTAAATTTATAAATTGGAATATAATGATATTGTAAAGTAACTCCTTGAGCTTTCATATAATCAAATAGTTTATTCTTTTTATTTATATTAAAATTTTTTAATTTTAAAAAATATAGGTGAAATGCTGAATTATACTCATTTTCATGTTTAATTGAGAAAACATTTTTTTCATTAAGTATTTCTTGATCATAAATTTGAGAAATTTTTTTTCTTTTTCTTATAAAAATTTTTAATTTTTTAAACTGACTTATTCCTAATGCGCACTGAATGTCTGAAAGTCTAAAATTAAGTCCTAATTCAGTAACATTATAATTCCAATGTTTATTTGATCTTTTAATACCTATTGATCTTAATGTGATAAGTTTATCGTAAATTTTTCTAACATTAGTTGTTATTGCTCCACCCTCTCCAGTAGTTATAGATTTTAAAGGATGAAACGAAAATGTTGCAATATCTGAGTGTGCACAAGAACCAATTTTATATTTTTTTTTTCTAAATTTATAAGTTGCTCCTAATGCATGACAAGAATCTTCAACTATATAACAACCATAAACTTTTTTAAATTTTTGAAATAGAAATGAATTTTGTGGATATCCACCATTATACATAATTAATAATATTTTAATCTTTTTAATTTTAAATTTTTTACAACATTTTATCACCTCCTCAGGTGTCATTTGACCAGTCAAAGGATCAACATCAGCAAGATATACTTTGGCTTGGAAAAGCTTTGCAATATTATAAGATGAAACAAAATTAATTGTTGGCATTACAACGATGTCATTTTTTTTAAGCCCTAAAGACTGAAAGGCTAAGTACAGTGCGGAGGTTCCACTATTGCATGATAAAGCAAATTTACTTTTTGTATAAGATTTAATTGTATTTTCAAATTTCTCTATAAGTGGACCAGTAGTAATTTTATCCTTTTTTAAAGTCTCTGAAACCATTTTTATATCATTGGTATCAATATATTGCTTTCCGTAAGGAATGTTTTTTCTCATTTTTGTTTATACCTTAGATATATTTTTATTATTTATAACATACCTTTGATCACAATATTTAATTGAACTTTCTTTGTGAGTTATGAAAATTAAAGTAAATTCATTTTTTAGCAAAGATATTTCGTTTAAAATCTCTTTTTCGGTTTCAAGATCTAATGAGTTTGTAGCTTCATCAAAAATCAATACTTTAGGATTATTATATAATGCTCTTGCAATGCCGATTCGTTGTTTCTGACCACCAGAAATTAGGGCACCTCCTTCTCCAACAGGAGTATTTATTCCAAACTCTAAACTATCGATGAATTTTTTTAATGAAGTTTTTTTAATTACTTTATTTATTAAATCTTCATCAATTTGATCTTCAGGAAGTCCGAATGCAATATTATTTTTAATAGTATCCGGTAATAAATAAATATTTTGAGATACATATCCTAAATTTTTTTGCCATTCTTTTATTGAGTTTTTTATTGAAATTCCGTCCACTTTTATACTTCCATTATCAGGTATTGAAATCCCCATAATTAAATCTATTAATGTACTTTTCCCAGAGCCACTTTCTCCACTAATTCCTATAAAAGAGTTTTTTTTAATTATTAAATTTAAATTTTCCAATACTGGATTTCTCCTATTGGGATATTTAAAAAAAATATTATTTAAAGTAATTTCATTGTTGAGTGAAATTTTATTTCCCATCAGAGTCTTATCGTTAATAAATTTTTCTTTTTTAAATTCATTAACTAATTTTATTATTCTATTAACCATATCATTTGAAAATTTAATTCTATTAACCAATAATAAAATTTTTTGGAAGGATGGAATCACTTTATAAGCAGCAACAAGAAATAATCCCAAGACAGGTAATATTTCAATCAATGATTTTCCTATAAATAAAAACAAAAAGACAATTATTGAAACACTACAAACCGCAAAAAATTCTATTATTAATCTTGGAGATCCAGCAATAATTGAATTTCTCTGATTTGCATCGGCAAGAGAAAATGTATTTTTTTCAAAGTTCTTTAAAAAAAAAGCTTCTTTGCCCATAAGTTTAATTTCTTTTATCCCTCCTATCGTTTGCTGAACATATTGAAGTTGAAAATTTGAAATTTCATTTCTTAGCTTACCAAGATCTTCTAATTTTTTTTTATTGTACTTAAAAATTACAAAAGACAAACCACCAAATAAAACAAAAATAACTAAAGTTGACTGCCAACTAAAATAAAAAAGAAGAATTAGTATTGACATTTGTAGTATAATTTCTAAAGACAGATTTAGCAAAGAAGCCAAATAAACAGAACTAAAATAACTACTTATCTCTTTTATGTTTATAATAATATCTGAAGAATTTCTTTCCTTAAAATAAGAAATTGATTTATTCAAATAGCCTTTAAATAATTTTAATTGTAATTTGGCTTCATATTTTGCAAGAAATTTTGAGTATTTTTTCAATACGAACCATAAGAAAAAGTTCTTAAATCCAAAGAAAATAATATATGTCAATACTATATATAATATTAATACTTCATTATCTAACTTTTCAATTTTTAATAATTCATATGTTTTTGATAAAAATTCGTTATCTGTTAATAATTTAATCGATGGGAAAATTAAACCTACCCCAAATAATTCCAAGATCATTCCTAAAAACATTAGAAAAACTAACTTGTATAGTCTTTTTTTCTCATCAATTTCGAAAAGAACATTTAATATTTCTTTAAATTTTATTTTTCTTTGATTAAGCATTTTTATTTTATAAGTCTTTAAAATTTAAAGATTGTAAAGCTAAATGCATTACTGATATTCCACTGTTAGATAAAATTGAATGTTTATGTTTAAAATGTTTTACAAAATTATCATGAAATTTTTTTACAAAAGTTCCTGTGATAATTTTTTTTTGTCTCAATGCTTTTGAAAAAAAATTAATTTCATTTGTATCTATATATTGTACTCCATAAAGTATTTTTTTTTTTCATTAAATATATTTGATTTTTATAGGATTAAATTTTTTTATGTTGGATTTAGATATTTTACCAATTATTTTTTCATAATAAATTGGCTCTAAACCATTTGATGGCCTTACAACTTTAATATTATCATAAGAAAATTTTTCTCCTTTTCTAATATTACGAGATGAAAAAATTGATCTTCGAAAAGATTTATTCTTAAGTTCTTCTTTCGATCTATAAAACTTTTTATTATTTACTAATTTATAAATTTTTATAAGATTTTTTTTGTATTCTGAGATTTCTTTACCAACTAAAGAAAATTGAGCATCTAGTCCTTTTTTTTTATTCAACGCAATGTGCTTTTCAAATATTCTTGCTCCTAATGCTACAGATGTTGATGAAATTGAGTTATCAAGAGAGTGGTCTGATAAACCTACTTCACAATTAAATTTTTTTCTCATAATACTAATATTTGTTAAGTTAAAATCACTTATATCTGAAGGATAATTGCTGACACAATATAACAGTGTAACACTCTTTGCTCCATATTTAATTGCTGTATCATATGCTATTTTAATTTCTTTTAAACTAGCCATGCCTGTTGAAATAATCATATGTTTTTTCTTAGACGCTATTTTTTTTATTAATGGAATATGAGTTATTTCAAAAGAGGATAACTTATAGAACGGACAATTAAGCTTTTCTAAAAAATCTACAGCAGTTTCATCAAATGGCGTACTAAAAATATTAATATTTAGTTTTTTTGCATATTTAAATAATTCTTTGTGCCAATTTAATGGTGTTTGGCCTTGCTTGTAAAGATCCCACAAAAAATAATTTTTCCAAGGTCCTTTTTTAATTTTAAAATACTTATTTTTTGAATTTAAAGTAATTGTATCTGGAGAGTAAGTTTGCAGCTTGACGGCATCGGCTCCATATTTTTTTGCTTGATAAATTAATTTTTTCGCATTTGTAATTTTTCCATCATGATTAGCTGAAATTTCAGCAATTAAAAAAGGAGATTTAATGTTCATACAAATAATATATAAAAAAAGTGTGAAGATTAAACTAATTAAATTCAAAAAAAAAGATATTAATTTTTTATTAAAAATCAGAAATATCAATGAGGTAAGAAAATACTCATTAAATAGAAATATAATAGGTAAAGAGGAACATAAAAAATGGTTCAATCAAAAACTTAAAAATACAAAAAGTAAAATTTTTATTATTAAAATAGGAAAACTTAGAGCAGGATACATTAGATTGGATAAAAAAAAATATTGGGAAGTATCTATTTCAATTCTAAAAATTTTTAGAAATAAAAAAATAGGTAAAAACGCACTATCCTTGTTAGAAAAAAAAATTAATAAAATTAATATATTTGCAAAAGTTCATATTTTAAATAAAAATTCCATAGCTTTTTTTAAATCTTGCAATTATGATATTATAAATAAAAATAAAAACTTTTATTTAATGAAAAAAAATAAAAAAAATAAAAAAAATAATTACTTAAAAATAATAAATTCAATAAGTAAAATAAGATCAAAAAATAACTCTAATTGGATGGATATTTTAAAAATAGCTTTTAAATTTTCTCCAGATCAAGCCTCTAAGGTTATGAGAAAAATTTATACGCAAGATCAACAAATATCCAATCTTGTTAAAAAACTTAAATAACAGTATTTATAAAATTAATTTTTAAATTTCTTAAACATCTCTACTAATAATAGTAGATATATTTGATGTATATTTTCAAGCATATTGTAATTTTTTAAATCTACCCAAAATGATATATCTGAAAATTTATTTAAACTATTGCTTTTTTTAAACCCAGAAAATCCTATAATTTTTTTAAATTTTTTTTCTTTAGCAATTTTGAGAGCGTTGATTATATTTTTTGACTCCCCACTTGAAGATATCAAAAATAATATATCTCCTTTTTTACCATATTTTTCTAATGCTTTTTTCATCCAATTTTCATATCCATAGTCATTAGAGTAACATGTGATCATAGATGGATCAGAATGATTGTAGCAACTTAAATTGCTATTATTTGTTATATCCATACTAAAATGGGATGCAATTGCCGAACTACCCCCATTTCCAAAAACATGTATATTATTATTTTTATTTAATTTTTTAAGTAGTAAAAAAATTTCGAAAATTTTTTTTTTTTTTTTTAATATTTTCACTAATTGCTTTATTGGTCTTACCAATGTAATAGTCTATATATTCAATTTCTTTTTTCATATTTCTTAAAATTTACAATCCACCCTTTATTATAACCATAACCTTTATCATCAATATAAATATCAGCAGATGGTTTTGAAATTATTAATTTATTATATTTTAATCCCCAGCTATCAATTTGATTTTTAATTTTTAAATAAATTTTTCTTTTGTTCTTAATATAATCATTGTTTCTACCCATATATCTTGCAGTAAATATTTTAATTATATGCCCATTTTTATATAGATTATTTATTAAATTTATAGCTTTTTTAATAGGTTGTGATTTTTCATATTTTCCTTCTTTTGTCTTACAAATTGTATTGTCTAAATCAAAACAAAATGTTTTTAATTTCATATCACATAGTACTATCAAAGTAATAGAAAGTACATTATAAAAAATAAAAAATTTCTTAAAATTTTTAAAAAAAAAATAAACAACAAGATATTCATTATTTATATTATTAGATGAATAAAAAAAAATTAGATTATACAAACAAAATTGTTTTAAAACCTTGGGGTCAAGAATACAATATTTTCACCAATCAAAAA
>MDTA01083225.1_pt1 | contig 17802 bp, 16 predicted proteins | sample 811151 | NCBI WGS metagenome assembly MDTA01 (sample SAMN05326648, study PRJNA326480) | marine metagenome | isolation source: seawater | place: Indian Ocean: South | collected 2010
ACAGACCAAACAACATAATACCCTACAAAAATTGCTAAAACAAAAATACTTCCGTAAAAAACTATTGGGCTTATATCCATAATTTATCCTAATTTGCAAATTTCTCTGATAACTGACCTTTAATTGTTACCGCAGAATCTTTAATAATTTCGTCATCAAAAACAAGATCTTTGGTTTCTTTATCAACAAGAATATCAAGGAAAGCATATAAATTTTTAGAAAATAAATTTGATGCATCTGGAGATATTCCATTGATTAGAGAAACATCTCCAACAATTGAAATACCATTAACATCAACAATCTCACCTGATTTTGATAAAGTGCAGTTACCGCCTCGTTCAATCGCCATATCTATTATGATAGACCCAGGTTTCATGCCTTTAACCACATTATCATCAAGTAGTATTGGAGCTTGTTTACCTGGTATTAATGCTGAGCAAATAATAATATCTTGTTGCTTAACATGGTCTGAAATTAACTGTCTTTGTTTTTCTTTATAGTCTTCTGACATCTCTTTGGCATAACCAGAATCATCTTCCGCATCATTTTCATCATCAACCATAATAAATGAAGCGCCTAGACTTTCACATTGCTCAGCGGCTGCACGCCTAACATCAGTAGCAGAGACAACAGCACCAAGCCTTTTAGCAGTAGCAATAGCCTGAAGACCAGCGACACCAACCCCCATAACAAAAACTTTTGCAGGAGCAACTGTTCCTGCGGCAGTCATCATCATTGCCATAGATTTCGAATATAATGATGTAGCACTAATTACGGCCCTATAACCTGATAAATTAGCTTGTGAAGATAAAACATCCATTGATTGAGCTCTTGTAATCCTAGGAACCAATTCCATTGAAAAAGCAGAAACTGACTTACTTTTAAGGCTTATAAAACTCTCTTGATTATCATAAGGATTTAAAAGTCCAATTATATTTGAATTATCTTTTAGCTTAGATAAAATATCATTTGATGGAAGATTTACTACTAACAATATATCTGTTCTTGTAATGATATCATCTAAATTAGATATCTCAGCCCCTGACTCTTTGTAAGAATCGTCTGAAAAAAAACTTTTTTCTCCAGCTCCAGTCTCGATAAAGACTTGATGACCTTCATTAACAAGTTTTTTTGCTACATCAGGAACAATAGCAACCCTCTTTTCTCCATCTTTTCTCTCTTTTAATGCAGTTATAATCATTGTTGACTTCTAAAATTTTAAAACACAGTGTTACGTTATTAAATCTATGATTTCTAGTTTTTTTTTCTAATTTTGTGAAAACTTTAAGCTAGAATTATTTTTGAAACTTTTCTTTCCATTCTTTGTAAGGCATTCCATATACAATTTCCCTAGCATCCTCATATGATAAATCTACCCCATTTTCTTTTGCTGATTTGACATACCATTTAGAAATGCAATTCCTACAAAAACCAGCTAAATTCATCAAATCAATATTTTGTAAATCAGTATTTTCTCTCAAATGATTGAGAAGCATAATAAAACTATCCGATTGAATTTGTATCTTTTTTTTCTTTTCCATGTAGACTCCTGACTAAAGATATATAATTTAAATAAGTATTCATGGTAAATAATTTATCAAAAAATGAAAAGGATGATCTAGTAGGGTTTTTTTCTGAAGGGAAATTTCAAAAAGCAATTGATTTTGGAAAAAATCTACTTCTAAAATATGATCAAGAAATATTTATTTATAACATCATTGCGCTTAGTCAGAACAAGCTGGGCAAAACTAATGATGCTATCAATACTTTAAAAATAGCAATTAATCATAGCCCAAATTCATCTGATCTTCATTTTAATCTTGCAAATTTGTTTCTCGAGCTAAGAGAAATGATAATTTCAAAGAAATATTTTCAAAAAGCTTATGAACTTAATAAAAAAAATCTTAATGCTTTATATAATCTAGCTTCGATTTATCATTTAGAAAAAGATACTAATAAGGCTAAAGAATATTATAAAAAAATTCTATTTCATGAACCCGATAATCATAAAGCTCATAACAATCTCTCAAATCTTTATTCAAGTTTAGGTGATTTTAAAGAGGCTCTAAAACATACAAAAGAGGCAATAAATATTCATCAAAATTCAGAAATTTATTATATAAACCAAGCATCAATTTATAGAAATATAGATCAGATCTCTGACGCTATGAACTCGTGCAATAAAGCACTTGAGATAAACCCTAAAAGCAAGCAAGGCTTATATAATTTAGCTATCTGTTATCAAGAAATGGGTGATAACAGAAATGCAAAAAAATATTTCAAACAGGCAAAAATTGATGATTCTGATGAAAGATATTTATTGTGTTTATATAAGGATGAAAATGTAAAAGAGTTTAAGGAAAACTTTAAAAAGATACAATCGAACATAAAGCACTCATCATTATTACAAGCATTAGCAAATCATAATTATTTCATTAACGGTGATGACTTAGATTACAATTTTTGTAAAAGAGGTATCGAATATATTCATAAAGATAAAGTTAATAATCCCAAGCTTCAAAATGATCTTTACAAAATTTCTAGCCATTATCTCAGTAAAAATAAGAGTCAAAAATTAATTAAAAATGGCTACCAATCAGGGGGAAATATTTTTTTAGAAAACATAGATTCAATAAATCTATTAAAAAAAATCATATTAAATAAATTAAACGAATACAAAAAAATTTATAACAATAAAAAAGATTTAATGTTTCTTGATTGGCCTCAACAATATAATTTAAAGGGATGGTTTGTAGAAATTAATTCGGATGGATACCTTAAACCTCACATACATGAAAAAGGATGGGTTAGCGGAAGTTACTATATTAAAATGCCAAAAAAAATAATTGATAATGAAGGAGCAATTTGTTTTGATTATAATAGCGATGATTTCGAAAAGAAAATAACAAATGAAAAAGAAAAAATAATTAACCTTGAAGAAGGTGATATTATATTGTTTCCGTCATCTCTTTATCACAGAACAATTCCATTTAAAATTGATGAAAGAAGAATTTGTATTGCTTTTGATATGGATATAAGAAACTAATAATAAGAATATGACAGATATAAATAGTGAAAAAATAATTTTAAAAGAAGTATTAAACTTATTTAAAGAAAAACAATATGCTGAAGTTGAAAAAAAGGCATTATCTTATATAGAAACCTTCCCAAATAATCCTGCCTTATATAATCTTATTGGAGCATCACAGAATTATCTTGGTAAATATAATGAGGCTATAATATTTTTTAAAAAAACCTGTGATCTACAGCCCGATGTAGCAGAAAATTATATTAATGTTGGTACAGCACTTAAAGATGTTGGTAAAGAATATGAAGCTATAAGTTACTTTGAAAAATCACTAAATATCGATCCTTTTAATGCGTTAGTTTTAGCTCAAACTGGATATTTATGTATAAAAAACTTTATTCCTGACAAAGCTAAAAAATATCTTGAAAAAGCAATAAAGTTGGATCCTAAAGCCGAGTTTATCTTTAATTTGGGAGAAGCTTTTAGGCAATTAGGAGATAGAAAAAATGCATCTAGAAACTTTTTAAAAGCACTTTCACTTAAGCCTGATATGATTCAAGCTAATTATAAATTAGCATTATTGTATCAAGATAAAAAAAACTATAAGCAATCAATGCATCATTTCAAAAAATGTAAAAAATATAGAGATTCTGAAGAGAGGTATTTGCAAAGTTTATATATGAATAGTGAATTTGAAAAATTTAATGGAGAATTCAAAAAAATTTCAATCTTAAAAGACTCTAGCGTTTTATTGCAGATGCTATCATCACATGCATCAATTTATCTTAACAAAAAAGACGAGTATAATTTTTTTAATAATCCTTTTGACGCAATTTATCATAAAAATTTAATTGAGTTAAAAAAGGGAAGCTATTTATTAATGAAAATTCTTCAAGATTTTAATAACCCTGATATAGAGCAAAGACACCAAGATTTATTGACAAATGGAATACAAACCAATGGAAATATTTTTGATCTTCCATTTGAATCTATACAGAATTTAAAAAAATTAATAATTAGAGAAATAAATAAATTCAAAGAAAAAAATTCAATTTTTAAGAATACAATGATTAAAAAATGGCCAGAGAGATCTATTTTAAATGGTTGGTTTATTAGAATGGATAGCGAAGGTTTTTTAAAACCCCATATACATGAAAATGGATGGCTAAGTGGTAGCGTATATTTATCAATTCCAGAAGAAATTAACAATAATGAAGGTTGTATTGAATTCTCTTTTGAAGGAAAAGACTTGCCAGATTTAGATGGTAGAGGACCAAAAAAATTATATAAACCAATAATTGGTGATATAATTTTATTTCCTTCATCATTAGCGCACTCAACTACACCATTTAAGTCAGACAAAAAGAGGATCTGTATAGCATTTGATTTAAATCCTTTATAAAATTATAAAGCGTAAGAGCCAAATCTCTTTATGCTAAATGAATTAATCTCTCCTTTATTTCGATTTAAAACTTTATAAATTTTTTTTGCCCAATCTTTTTCATCATTTTCAGACGCCAATAAATCTTGACGAATTTCAATTAATACATTTGGAATACCGTTAAGAGTTGCATGCTTATACAAAGTATCATTTTTAAGTCTTCCGCTATATGGCTGATTATCTCCAACATTATAACCTTTAAATGATTTTAAAAATATTTTTGATAACCTGTTATCTTTATCCCATAATATTCCAACTTCGGTTCCTCTTTTTTTTCCTTTCCATATTGGAGTAAAACTATGTATCGAAATAATTTTAGGTATTACATTTTTTTTTAGCGCATGATCAATAAATCTCTCTATTTGTTCGTGGTAAGGATTGTAATAATTTTTAACTCTTAATTTTCTCTCATGATCATCTTTTTCTAGAAGAATTTCTATATTTCCCTTTATAATTCTTCCCTCAGACAATTTTGGAATCAACGTTAGATCGTCAAGACCTCTATTAGGGTCTATTATTAGTCTCGAAAAATTGGCCATCACTAAATTACAGTCTAATAGTCTTGATAATTGATAAGCAACATTTTTAGCCCCAATATCAAAGGCACGATGACTATTAATATATTTTTTTTCTAATCCTAAATTTCCATATTTTTCATCTATATTGTTTGATGCATGATCACAAATTATTAAGAAATCACTATTTCTTCCCTTCTTAACAATAATATTTTTAAAAGACATGACTATAACTATGAAATATTTATTAAATAAGTTTTATTTTATATAAAAGCGCTCTATATGCATTATTAATGATTAAAAATTATAGAAAAACAAAAATTCTTGCAACAATAGGGCCTTCCTCTGAAAAAATCAGTAAAATTCAAAAGCTTGCATTAGCAGGTACAAATGCATTTAGAATAAATAGCGCACATAGTAGTAAAGAAAAAATTATACAGTATGTACAAAGTATAAGAAAAGTTGAGAATAAAATAAATAAACCTCTTGGAATTTTACTTGATCTTCAAGGTCCAAAACTTCGAATTGGAAATTTAAAAAACGATGAGTTAATCCTTAAAAAAGGACAAAAAGTTTTTTTAAAAAATAAAACTAATAATATAAATATACAGGATATACCTATTTTAGATGATACAATATTTCAAAGTATAAAAAAAAATGATCCTATTTTTTTGGATGACGGTAAAATAATAATTAAAGTAATTAGGAGCTTTAAAAACAAAATAGAAACAAAAGTTATTTCTGGAGGTATATTAAAAAGCAATAAAGGTATAAATCTTCCAGGAACTATTTTAAAAAACTCAACACTAACTATTTCTGACAAAAAAAATATTAGGTTAGCAATTAAACTTGGTATCGATTGGATTGCTCTATCCTTTGTGCAATCTCCAAAAGATATAAGTGAAATAAAAAAACTATGTAATAAAAATATATCTATTATGGCTAAAATTGAGAAACCAAGCGCTCTAAAACATATCAAAGAAATAACCAAAATTGCTGATGGAATTATGATTGCAAGAGGAGATCTGGGCATAGAGCTACCTATCTTTGATGTTCCTGGATGGCAAAAAAAGATCATAAGGGAAGCAAGAGATCAGGGAAAACCAGTTGTCGTATCTACCCAAATGCTCGAATCAATGGTTTCGTCTGAAACTCCAACACGCGCAGAAGTTTCAGATGTAGCTACTGCTGTTTTTGAAGGAGCTGATGCTGTAATGTTATCAGCAGAATCAGCGATAGGAAATAATCCTGAATTAGCTGTAAAAATGATGAATAATATTGCATTAAGCGTCGAAAATAATCCAAATTATATAACAATATTGTCTGCACAACTTGAGGAAACACCAGATACTACACCTGATGCTATAGCTACTGCCGCAAGAACCCTAGCTTCAGAATTAAATTCTCCAATTATTATTTGTTATACAGAGTCAGGTTCTACAGGTATAAAAGTTTCAAGAGTAAGACCAAAACAAATGATTCTTACTGTTACACCAGTAATTGAGACGGCAAGAAAGTTAACTCTAGTGTGGGGAGCAGAATGCCTAGTTCAAAAAGATGCTTTAAATTTGGAAAAAATGATTAATAAAACAAAATTATTTTCAAAAAGAAAAAGGCTTACAAAAATTGGTGATAAAATTGTTGTTACTGCAGGTCTTCCCTTAAAAAAACCAGGAACAACAAATCTAATTAGAGTAGTTAAAGTAGATTAAACTAGCCTTGTCTAGCTTTGAATCGTCTATTAGTTTTGTTAATAACATAAAATCGACCTTTTCTTCTTATAAGGCGATTGTCTCTATGTCTTCCTCTTAAAGATTTTAAAGAATTTTTAACTTTCATAACTTACCTCACGAAATCGGAAGCTAAAACTTAGTTGTAATTATGTCAATATTACAATGGATTATTATTATAGATTAATGTAACTTTTTATTTCTACAAAATATTTAGGAATAGTATGGCAAAAAAATATGATTATGCTCTATTAAGTGGGGGCTTTGATCCAGTTCATGTTGGTCACCTCGCAATGATTAAAGAGGCAAGCCAAATAGCCAATGAAGTTGTTATTTTATTAAATAGCGATAATTGGCTTATAAGAAAAAAAGGTAAGCCATTTATGCTTGAAACACAAAGAGCACAAATTCTTGAAGAATTTGAAAGTGTTTCAAAAGTAATTATTCAAAAACATGATGATGATGATAGCAGCAATAATGCTATAATAAATTTTCAAAAATTATATCCAAATAGTAAGATATGTTATTGCAATGGTGGTGATAGAAGCCATCATAATAAGATACGTGAAACAGATACCTGTAATCAATTAGATATTGCTCTTTAGTTTGGTATTGGTGGTATTCATAAACTTGAAAGTAGTTCAAATTTAACAAAAAATCATTTAGCTGAATCTGAAGATCGTCCTTGGGGAAGTTTTCAAATAATTGCAAAAGGATCAGGTTACCAAATAAAAGAAATAATTATAAAACCTGGGAAAAAACAATCACTGCAAAGACATAAAAATAGATCCGAATATTGGCAAATAATATCTGGGACAGGTTTAGTTTATCTTGAGGAATCTAAATTTAAGCTAGAAGCCAATGATAATATTTTTATACCAAAAGGTGATTTACATAGGTTAGAAAATATTGGTCATAACAATCTAATTTTAGTAGAGATACAAATAGGTGATAAAATCTTAGAAGAAGATATTGAGAGACTTGAGGATGATTTTGGTCGTATATAATTATGGTAACATTGTCGTCTTATAAGGTTCTAAAGGAGAACTTTGAGAATTTACCGCTATTTCGATCCACGCACTCAATTTTGGCCTAGATTCTCTTGGATCAATTAATTCGTGAACAGAAAAATTTTCAGATCTTGGGAATGGGGAAACTCTCTGAGCAAATAAATCCTCTAACTCTCTTCTTTTTTCTTCTGGATTTTTTGAATTTTCAATTTCTTTTTTAAAAGCAACGGCTACACCTCCCTCTACTGGCAATGCCCCACTTTCTGCGCTAGGCCATGACAAAACATATCCATCAGGAGCAAAATGTGCAGCTCCTGCTACACCAAATACTTTTCTTACAATTATGCTTGCCCATGGAACTTTTGATTGCATTAAAGAAGAAATTGCAGCAGTTCCATGTCGTATAGTGCCTTCTTTTTCAGAATCTGGACCAATCATAAAACCTGGCTCATCAACAAAACTTATTACAGGCAAATTAAATGTGTTAACGAAATCTACAAATTTACGTAATTTTTGAGATGCGTCAGCGGTCATAGCGCCAGCATAAAACTTACAATCATTAGCTAATATAGCAACTGAATATCCATTCATTCTTGCAAGACCAGTTATTAGACTTGATCCGTATAAGCGCCCTATTTCAAAAAAAGAATCATTATCAAGAATTAGATTAATCAATCTTCTCATATCATAAGTTTTTCTTCTATTTTCAGGTATAATTGACAAAAGATCCTCTTCTTTTCTATCAATTACATCTTTGGAAGATAAGTGAGGGGGTAATTTCTGATAGTTATCAGGAAGGTATGATAAAAAAGATTTGATTTGGTTTAGAGCATCCTCTTCATTTTCAGCTAAATTATCAACAACACCTGATTTTAAATGAATATTGTAACCACCTAATTCCTCTTTAGTTATCTTAATTCCTAACGCCCTCTTTACAACTGCAGGTCCTGCGATTAAAACCTGAGCATTCTTGGTCATTACTGAAAAATGAGAAGCAACTAGTCTTGCCGCTGGAAGACCTGCAACAGGTCCAAGAGCAGCTGTAGCCACTGGAACAACACCTAAACATTGTGCAAGAGATTGAAATCTATTTTTTGAAAAAACTGGCTCTGAACTTGGTAAATTCGATTGAGATTTTGAGTTATTTGCTCCGGCAACAGAGCCTCCTCCACCTTCATGCAATCTAATAAGGGGTATTTTATATTTTAATGCTAAATCTTCGGTATAAATACTCTTTCTTAAACCCGCTGCATTCGGCGAACCACCCTTCAATGTAAAGTCTTCTCCTCCAATTATTATTGATCTGTTATTAATTTTGCCGAAACCTAAAAGAAAATTAGCAGGAGTAAAGCCTTCTAACCCTCCATCATCACCATAAATTGATGAACCAGAAATTTTACCAATTTCATCAAAAGTATTTTTATCAAGAATTAAATTAATTCTCTCTCTGATAGTATTTCTGCCTTTTTCATGTTGCTTTTTTACTGCATCTTTTCCCCCTTGCTCTAAAACAAGTTTTTCTCTTTTTTGAATTTCTTTTACAAATTTTAGCCAAGACATATTTTTTCTCTTATAATTTTTATGCTAGTAAAGATAACAAATATTGGAAAGAAAGTTTAATGAAAGTTTATGAAACTGGAACATATCTTGAGCTTGAAGATTATAAAGCACCTAAAAATTTAAAATGTTTTTTTATGGCTATGCAAGATGGTAAAAAAATAAGACTCATCTATTGGAAAAACAGCAATAAACAAAATAAATCAAGGGGCACAGTACTCCTTCAACAAGGACATAATGAGTTTATTGAAAAATATTTTGAAACAATTCAAGAATTTTTAGACAGGAATTTTAATGTTATTTGTTTTGATTGGAGAGGACAAGGTATGTCAGATAGGATGCTGTTAGATGAAAATAAACAATATATTCAGAATTTTAATATACATGAGTCAGATTTAAATTTTATATACACTGAAATAATTCAAAAATATTTACCCGGACCTTTAATTGGGATTGGTCATTCTATGGGTGGTTGTATTTTACTTAATTCTCTTCTTGAAAATAATATTAAATATAAAGCAATGATATTATCTGCACCGATGTTGGGTTTTAGAGGTGAGAAAATATTAATTTGGTTTGTTAAGCTCACTAATATGTTTTTGAAAAATTCTTCTTATTTCATATTTTCTAAGCCCAATATGGGATTGGAAACAGAATTCAAGGATAATGAACTAACTAGTGATCCAGATCGTTATTTTAGAACTTTAAAATTAGTTAGAAAAAGACCAACTATTAGGCTTTGGGGAGTTACTAATGCTTGGGTAAATGCCGCTATGAATGCAATTAAAAAAATTCGTAAGAAAATAAATAAATGTGATATAGAAGATTATATTCTGGTGTTGAATAGTCTAGATGATAAAGTGGTTAGCCCAGTTGAAATTAACAAAATTTGTAAAAAATTAAAAAATTCTAGAGTTATAGAATTTAAACAAGCTAAACATGAAATCTTTATGGAAAAAGATGTGTATAGAAAGATTATGTGGAGGGAAATAGATAATTATTTTCATAAATTAGGTATTTAGTTAACTCTTAATTACTAAACCTTGCCCTGTTGGTAATTCTAAAATATTTTGATTCTTTGATTTAAAAAATTCTGCATGGGCATTATGTTGGCTCTCATAACCCTTCCAACCATAATCATCAATAATAATGTGACCATTTTTAGAAATTTTATCATATATCTTTAATAATAAATCAATTTCAGTTTCTACAGAATTTAGGTCAAGATGAACAAATGATATATGATCTATCTCTTTGTATGAATTAGGAAGAAGTCCTTGAACAATATCAACAAATTTATATTTCTCCAATTTTTCTTTAACTTCAGGAAATAACTTATCTGAATGTTTCTTGTTTTTAGATGTTGGAGGATTATCAAAAACATCATATAAAAAAAATTTCTTTTTTTTATCAAATAATTCACAATAATTAATCAGAAATTCTGCAACATTGCAGTCATAACAACCAAACTCTATAAAGTCGCCTTTTACAGCAAAACTTTGCTTCATTGACCAACTTAAAATATGTATTCTCCAAATTATAGATTTATGAAAATCATCATCTTTAAAATATTTTTCAGCAAGCTCGACAAAATTATCTTCTTTTAGAAACCCTAAAACTTTTCCAAATGTTATAAGATTATCCGCAGCAAAAAAATTCGACTCTGCTGTGTTAATAGGAAAGCTTTTTCCCATATTTAATAGCCATTTTTTTTCTTCAGAATCATCTTTGACTATCATTCTAGCTATTGGTTCAAAAAATTTAGTTTTTTTATTCATTTTTATTCAGCAGCCTCGAGAATTTTATTTTGTAGCTTTAAGTGTTTTTTAAAAGTATCAAATATCCAAAAAACTGTCTTGCTTAACTTCTTAAATTTTTTATTCTCTATGATTATTTCATTTTCATTCATATACAAATCTTTTCTAATTTCGAATTGTATTCCATATTTTCTTTCTTCAGTATTTGTATGTCTTTTTAAAATATAATTACCTGAAAAAGGCTTATTAAAATCAAAGCTATACTTTTGTAAGACTAGAATTTTTTCAAGTCTTGTTTGTAGTTCAAGATCTATTGATTTTCCATTTAAATCACCAACTACAAAATCACATAACTTATAATTAATATGATTTTCAATTATTGAGGGCATTGAATGGCAATCAACAATTATAGCTAAACCAAATTTTGAAATACAATCAGTAACTATTTTATTTATCAGATTGTGCCAATCGTCGTAAACTTGATCAATTCTTTTAAAATATTCATGAATAGGTATTTTGGTTTCATAAATATCAAATTCATGAGTCACTTTCCTTGGAATAACTCCATAACCAGATTTATTTAATGGTGTATCAAGTATTTCCAAATCACTTTTGATATCTTTAAAAAGCCTTCTATCAATCTCTCTTTTGTCACGATTTACATCTACATAACATCTTGGAAAATTTGCTTTAATAAAATATGTTTTTTTATCTAACAGGTTTAAAAAAATATCATAAACATAAGAGTCTTCGGACTTTCTTAAAATTTTATAACTCAATTTGCTACTGTCTTTGATTGTTTCATTGTAAAATGTACCTGAGTGAGGAAAAGAAAAAATTACAGGGGTATCTGGTTCTTCTGGAAAGTTAAATTCTATTAATTTTTTTTTCATTAATAAATATTAATAAAATGCTGTTTATTGTTCCAGAATATTTTTATAATTAACTATGGAACTAATTAATAAAAATAAAGATTTCATTCATGCAGTTGAATTAATTGATAAAAATCAATTCAATGAGGCAGAGCTTATTCTATCAAAATTAATTGTGGATAATCCAAATCAGGACATTTTACATTTTAATCTTGGAGTTGCTTATTTAAGACAAAACAAAGTTGAAGATGCCACACAAGAATTTCATAAAAGCGTAAAAATTAAGCCAAAAGCAAAATACATAGATTCACTAATTGTGAGTTTAGGAATTTCAGAAAAATTTGAAGCCGCAAGAAAATTTATTCATATGGCAATGAATAATGAAAACAAGGCATTTTTTGAAAAACAGTTAGCAAAAATTAATGAACTTGAACAATTGTCAGAATATAAAACATTTGCGCCTAATGAAAATTCAACAAGTGCCGATTTTAATAATTTTTATTCATTAGTAATATCAGACTATAAAATAGTAATTAAAAACCCAACAATTGCCGGTTTATATGGCTCATGGTTAATCGAAGGCTTTAAAAAACAATTTTTACCAAAAAAATCCCTGAGTTTTGGTGAAGAATTTTTAAAGATAGCTATTAAACATTTTCCATCAAACAAATCATATCTTTATAATTTAACACAACTCTTGAGAATTAAAGGCGATAAACAGGGGGCTTTTAAAATAATTGAAAAATTAATTACTATTGATGCGTCTAAAAGAAATAAATTTATGATGGGTAATTGTTATTATGATTTAAGAAAGTATGAACTAGCAATAAATCAATATGAAGAAATATTAGATAATGAAGAAAAAGATCCAGAAATATTATTTAATCTTGGCTTATGCTATAGAGAATTAGGTAATTTTTCCAGATCCCTTGAGATTTTTGACAAATATATAATTGATTTTCCTGAAGATGGGCATGTATATCTTGGAAAAGGAGTAATTCAAAATAAATTTAAAAAATTTGAAGACTCAAAAGAAAATTTACTAATCGCAAAAAAACTTTTACCAAAACACGAAATGGTTTCAAAAAACCTCTCATTAACCTACTATGAGCTAGGTGAAACTGAAAAAGGTCTTAAAGAACAAATCAATTATGGTGGCGCGATTTCACTAAAAAAAGATAAAGAAAATAAAGATAGATTAACAATTATTTATGGAGAAAGTATTGGAGAAATTTGAAATTAATACAAATCGTAATATCCATTTTATAGGATCCTACATATTAGAAGATGATGGTTTATGTGAAAATATTATCGAATTTTTCAATAAAAATCCGGATAAAGTGAAACCAGGCATAACAGCTAGTGGAATGGATATAGAAAAAAAGCATTCACTTGATCTTGCTGTAAAACCCAGTCAATTGGCAGAACAAGAATATGATTGCCTAACGCAGTATATGAGAAAACTGGTTGCTTGCTGGGAAATTTATAAGGATGAGTGGAGTGATGCAAGTGATAATTGGAATAATTTGAGCATTGGAACTTTTAATGTACAAAAGTATGAACCTGGTGGTCATTTTTCACAATGGCATACTGAAAGATCTGCATTGATTAATTCACATAGACAATTTGCTTGGATGACATACTTAAATGACCAAGACGATGGCGGTGAAACAGAGTTTTTATACTATGATATTAGTGTAAAACCAAAAAAGGGACTTACATTAATATGGCCCGCAGAATGGTCTCATACTCATAGAGGCAATGTTGTAAATACTGATAAATATATTGTCACTGGATGGATAGATTTCCTACCTGACAAAGCCGAATTCAGCAATAAGCTAATATAAAAATTCCTATGGAAAAGGAAAAATTACAGAAAGAATTAGTTGATAAAGCTTTAATAGAAATTGAAAAAAAGAATATTGATCGACTTAAGTTAGTTGTAGAAGATATGATGACTAATTTCAAAAATTCTGCAATAACTTACCTTTTTAAAGCAAATATTCATATCTTAGAAAAAGATTATGAGGAAACTGTTTCGTCTTTTAAAAAGTGTTTAAAGATTGCCCCAAATTATGGGGAAGCGCACAGACAATATGCTGAGTTCTTGAGAATATCAAATGATATAAAAAATTCGATAATTCATGCAAAGAAGTCTATTGAACTTAATCCTAATCATGTTGCAGCAAATGATACTCTTGGTAACTCATTAATGGCAGACAATAATGTAAAAGAAGCAATTGCTGTTTATAAAAGAGGTTTAGAAATAAACCCAAAACAAATAGAAATTTTAAATAACTTAGGTAATGCATATAGAAGGAATGGTGATCTTAAAAATTCTATATTATGCTTTAAGGAATGTATTAAGATTGATCCAGAAAAACCAATTTTTTACACTAACTTAGCTTTAACTTTATTTGAGTTAGAAAATTATATCGAGGCCCTTAAACTTGCAAGAAAGGCTAATGAACTTCAAAAGGATAATCCACATGTGTATGCTGTTTCAGGACATATCTTAACAAAACTGTATAAGTTTATTGATGCTGAAAAAAGTTATGCACATGCGATAAAATTAGATGATCGCTATAGTATGGCTTATAATGGATTAGCTAATACTCAAAAACTTCTTGGTAAATTAGATGAATGTCTAAATTCTTTATTAAAAGCCTATGAATTTAGCAATCAGCGTGAATTAGATTATTCAAATATTTTAATGGTTAAAAATTACCTTTTAAATAACAATTATAAAAATGTTCTTAAAGAAGCCAAAACATATGAAAAATTGAATTTTAACAAAAAAGAATTACAAAAAACATTTAAAAATTTACCTAAAAAAAACAGAAAACTTAAAATTGGTTTTATGTCTGGCGACTTTTATGAACATCCAGTTGGTTATTTTATCCCAAATACATTAACTAATTTAAGTAAAGACAACTTTAAACTTTACGGATATTACAACAATCAAATCAACGATAATCAAACATTAGTTGTTAAAGATAGTTTTGATATATTCAAAAACATAAATAGCTTTTCAGATGAACAAAAATTTGATCTGATCCAAGAAGATGGGATTGATATTCTTTTTGATTTATCAGGTCATACAGCGAGAAACTCCCTAACTGTTTTTAGGAAAAGAGCTGCGCCTATTCAAATTAGTTGGTTAGGTTACTGTTTTACAACTGGTTTATCGAGTATGGATTACATAATATGTGATGATTTTGTGCTTCCAAAGAAAGATGAAAAATGGTTTACAGAAAAGCCAATAAGAATGTCTAATAGCTATTATTGTTTTTCTTTACCAAAAAATCGCTTAATAAAAATAGAAAAGAGACAAGAAAATATTGATAATTTTGTCTTTGGGTGTTTTTCAAATGCGCCTAAAATTACTGAAGATGTCATGAGTCTATGGTCAGAAATTCTTAAAAAAACCGAAAATTCTCTATTATTATTAAAAGCTAAAACTTTTAGTGATGAACAGGGTTTTAGAAGAATATTAGATTATTTTGAAATGAACAAAATTAGTAAAGATAGAATTATATTTGAAGGGAATTCAATTCGAGAAGATTATTTAAAATCTTATAATAAGATTGATATGATTTTAGATACATTTCCTTATCCTGGCGGAACAACAACATGTGAGGCATTATTAATGGGTGTTCCTGTTGTTAGTTTAGAGGGAAATAATTTCCTATCAAATAATGGAAAAACAATATTAAAAAATAGCTCTTTAGATGAATTTATTGCTAAATCAAAAAAAGAATATGTTGAAATTGCTAGCTCTTTCTGTAAAAAAGAAAATCAATCTAATACAAAAATAAAGGAAGACATAAGAAAAAGATTTCTTGATTCACCATTATTAAACGGTAAATTATTTGCGAAAGAACTTGAAAAAAAACTTTTAGCAGTTTGGCAGATTTGGGAAGATGAACATAACAAATAAAGATAAGTATAATGAATTATTGCATAATGCGCATGATACTTTAAGTATAGGTTTAAAAGATAATAACGAAGATCAAATTAAAAAGGCTGAACAGCTTTATTTAGATTACCTAAAGGCTTATCCAAATCATCCTGATGCAAATCATAATTTAGGTATTATTTTTAACAGACGCAGCCAGCTTAAAGATGCATTATTTTATTACTCAAAAGCAATTGAAAATGCAGAATACCCTTTTGCACAATTTTATATATCCAGAGCAACATGTAAATTTCATTTAAAAGAGAATACAAGCGCATTAGAAGATTTAAACGAGGCTGAAAAAATTGAAAAAGACAATCCCAAGGTAATTCTCAATAAAGGTATTATTCTTCGATTACTTGGCGAAGAAGATGCAGCTTTTCCATATCTTCACAAATATTATTTAAGTAATAAACATGACCCTCAAGCAATTAATAGAGTTGCATATCATTTTTTAATTAAAGAAAATCATATGGAAGCTCAAAAGCTTCTCAGAGAAGCAATTAAAATCGACCCAAATCATTATGATAGCATTATGAATTATGCAAACTCGTGTAATAAATCTCATCTCAGAAAAGAAGCAAAACAAAATTTTGAAAAAGCCCTGTCATTAAGGCCGAATGATGCCATTGCACATTTGAATTATGGTGCCTATTTCCAAGAAGGCAACAAACCTGATAAAGCGCTTGAATGCTATATGCGTTCACTTGAAATTTCTGGTGAAAATATTCATATTCTGCATAATATTGGAACTATTTATGGGGAACTAGGCTCAGACAAAGCAGCTGATTACTATAGAAAAGCTCTTGAAATACAATCCGATTATTATTCAAGTTTTCGCGCTCTATGCTACACAAGAACAGTTGAAGAAGATGACGAGCTGTTAATTAAAATGGAGGAAAATTTCTTAGATGAATCTATAAGCGCTCTAGACAGAGCTGAAATTGGCCATGGATTAGCATTTGCTTATGATAATTTACAAAATTATGAAAAAGCTAAACAGTTTATTAATATTTCAAACTCATCCCTAAGAAAAAGCTATAATTACGATAATGAAAGACAAATTAAACTCGTTGATAAATTAAAAAATATATTTACCGAAGAAACCTTTTCGAAAATATCTCAATCTGAAAAACCAGGAAAATATTCACCAATATTCATCGTGGGAATGCCAAGATCCGGAACTTCTTTAGTCGAACAAATCTTGGTGGGTCATCCTATGATCAGAGGATGTGGAGAATTGGTTTATTTTCCAGAAAATATTAAAGGTATAAGTGGGTTTCCTGAAGTCATTACCTCTTGGGATAAGAGCTATTTTACAAAATTTAATGATAAATACTGTGAAAAAGTTTCAGAACTTCTTGAAAACGAAACTGAAAAAATTATAACAGATAAATTACCTTATAATTTTTGGAATATAGGTTTTATCAAAAAGGTTTTTCCAGAATCAAAGATTGTAATATGCAATAGAGATTTAAGAGATACAATTACCTCTCTATATATACTTAGACTAACTGGTGGACATCCTTTTATTTTTGATAAAAAAGAATTACTCGATTATTCAAATGCTTTTTTTGAATTGACAAAGCACTGGATAGATCTTCTTAAGGATGATTTATATGTTTTTGACTATGAGGCCTTTATTAAGAATAAAGAGAGTGAAGGAACTAAATTATTTAATTATCTTGGATTAAAATTTGATAATAAATTTTTGGAAATTGAAAAAAGTAAATCTAGTGTAAGAACAGCTAGCAATTTTCAAGTAAAAAGGAAAATTAATAATTCATCAATTAACAGATGGAAAAATTACAATTCTGAATTGGCAGAAGTTTTTGATAATTTAAAAGGATATAAATTATAATTATTTTGAAATAAAGGGCGTATAGCTCAGCGGGAGAGCGCTACGTTGACATCGTAGAGGTCGCTGGTTCAAT
>MDTA01205277.1_pt1 | contig 17799 bp, 5 predicted proteins | sample 811151 | NCBI WGS metagenome assembly MDTA01 (sample SAMN05326648, study PRJNA326480) | marine metagenome | isolation source: seawater | place: Indian Ocean: South | collected 2010
CCCCGTTGGTCTCAACCACTTCGTATTCGACGTTCATGCCGGTATCAAAGTTCCACCGCCACGCAGCCTCACCGGTCGGACGCCAGCGGGCTTCCTCGTAGGCCGATCCTTCCGGGTTGCTTGAGCGTTTGATGCGGATCTCGACCCCGAGCAGGTCGGACCCCGAGGTCGTGATCAGGTCATTGATGAAATCCGTGCTGTAAGCCGCCGGCTCAAAGGCATCCGGGGTTCCAAGGCCCTGGCTCACGTCACTCACCGATCCCTGACCGGCCGCATCCCAGGTCCATCCCTCCCGGCCACGGCCAACGAGAAGCCAGCTGTAGGTGCCGTCATTATCAACGCGGGCGGTAACGACATCACCACCGCCGAGGAAGGAGTAGTTGCCCGAGGGCAGGATGGACAACGTATTGAGGTCGGTGATCGCCTCCGTTCCCGAGGCCGCATCGGTGGGATCCGTATTGAACTCGAGCTCGGCTCCGTCCGAAACCCCGTCGCCATCGGTGTCGCGGGCAAGCGGATCGGTCCCGGTATCACTCGCACTGACAAAGGTCCCGGTGTTCGTCTCGACCCCGTCAAGCAGGCCATCGTCGTCAGTGTCGGGATCGAACGGGCTGGTGCCATCCGCCTTCTCCTCACCGTCGTTGGATCCGTCATTGTCCGCGTCAGGCTCGGTCGGGTCGGTCCCGTCGACATACTCATCGGGATCGTTGACGCCGTCTTCGTCAAAGTCACCGGGACCCAGCTGGGCAAGATCCCCGGGGAAGAACTGCTCCTCGTATCCGTCGGGGATGCTGTCGCCGTCGGTATCCACATTGGGGTCAAAGCTGTCGAGGTAAACTCCCCAGCTCAGCCCGGATCCATCGGTATCAAATTCCGCGGGAGCACCGCTGCTGATTCCGAAGACACTGGTATAGCCCACTCCGCCGAAGTCCGCGGTGTTGAGCGAGAAATCATTGTAATAGCCAAAGCCGATATCCGCCGCGGACTGGGCGCCGCCGCCATCCTCACTCAACCAGATGTCCACGTTGAACCAGCCTCCGCCACCAAAGTCGAAATTGGCGAAGGTCCGGGTATTCCAGCTCACATCCGTATGCTGAGAGGGGTCCCCCGCGGGGTTCAGGTTGGTTGCCCCGGCAATTGGAGTGGCCACGATCTTGACCCGGTCGTCATAATTCTCCGTGAAGGAGAAGACTCCGTCGGCATCATAGAACTGGAAAATATAGGCGAGGTCGTGGTTGTCCCCGGTAAGGTCAGTCCCAAGGCCGCCGGGTTCCCGGTCGACATCGATGCCCTCCAGAAGGAATGAACTGGGGTCGTCGAGCTCCCCGAAGGGCGCCTCCTGGTCGACATTGTCGGGAAGGATCCCGGTGAAGTCCGCCCCCGGGAGGTTGTCGGTACGACGGTAAAGAACCCTTTCAGGATTATGGTTTGCCAGGCTGATTTCCGGCCTCGAGTCGGGGTCATTGGGGTCAAACCCGCCGTCTACTTCCTGCCCGTCAAAGACAAGATCATCATCACTGTCCCGGTCGAGGGGGTCGGAACCGGTATTATTGGCGTCCACGAAGGTCCCGGTATTGGTCTCCACCCCGTCAAGTAACCCGTCGCCGTCACTGTCCTCATCAAGGGGGTCCGTGCCAGCAGTGGCTTCTTCCCCGTCAGAAGAGCCATCGTCATCCGAGTCGGAATCAAGGGGATCGGTTTCAGCGGCATACTCCGCCGCATCACTCGATCCATCGTTGTCAAAATCACTGGTGTCTGAGACGTCGTCGAGACCATCAACATCATCAGCCGGGTCAGCATCGATGATGGTCTGCTCGTAGGCATCCGGCAACCCGTCGCCGTCTTCATCTGCCGGAGGGGTAATCAGGGTCCCAGGATTGAGACTCCCGTCTGCAAGGCTCGCGATCTGATCCGGATCCAGAGCACTGTCGAAAACCGCAATGTCGTCAAGAAGGCCAGCCATGCTGTTGTTGTTGTTATTGCCCTCTGCACCAATGGTCATCAGGCCATTGAAAGCATCAAGGGGCTCAGCCCCCGCAGCGTTGGCAACAAGAACCCCGTCAACCCAGATTTCACGGTTCCCATCGGCGTCCCGCTGAAGAACAAAATGCTGCCACTGGTTCTGGATGATTGCTCCTCCTACCGTGAGACGCTGCGGACCTCCGCAGCATCCGGACTGGTCAAAGTAAACCGTTCCATTACCCCAGGGAACATGACCCTGAAAGCCGCGATCGTTGGATCCTGCTGCTGGAGAATGAATCCAGAAGGAGCTGGCGTTTCCAATACCGGAGAGATTCTGCCACCAGCTGACCGACATGGAATTATTGGTGAAGGCTGCATCGAAGTGGGTGCCAGCGGGAACAATTGCCGACGCACCGTTACCAATAGCGCCAAGATCAAGAGCCCGGTCCCCGGCAGACCCGGTGACCCCTCCGGCGTCTGCTCCGATGAACGCAGGTCCATTGAGAATCGCATCGGGAGCATTACCGGAAACTTCCAGCGCAGCGGCTGGGTCGCTGTCGTCATTAAAATCGAAATAGGCGAGCAGATCCAGGGCGTGAGCCCGGGGAATCCCGAGGAACCCCACGACGAGGGCTGTGGTGAGGAGATACGAGGCTTTCTTGGACATGGATTGGATTTTTGGGTTAACCTTTTGTATTCAGTTCCTCCCGCCACCCCTTGTCCAGAATAAGCTCCCAGATTCTAATACGTTGACGCTGTATACACCCTTTGCGAGCTTGGTATTTCCCCCTCATGAACCCTTTACCCCTCCCAATCTCCGCTAGCGTTCTAGCCTCTGCCTTTCTGGTAGCGGCCGGAAGCTCCTCCCTGTTAAAATCTGCTGACCTTATCGCTTACTGGAATTTTGATAATACCGGAAATCCCGGCATTGTATTGGATTCGGCAAATGAATATGTCGGAACGCTGCAGGGTGGGGCCACCTTCACCGCGGATAGAGGAGGGCACAGCGGGCAACCCGGAGACCATGGACTGGACTTTGGCACCACCGACAATGGCCAGACGGTCCTGATCGAGGACGCCTCCTTTCTGAACCCCGCAGCCGCAAACGACCAGATCACATTCTCCTTCTGGCAGAACCTCACCTCTGCCGCCAATTCATCGAGCTTCTGGGCGGTCTCGCCGGGATCAAACGGCAACCAGCGGGGCATGCAGGTGCATCTCCCCTGGAGCAATGGCACCATCTACTATGACTCCGCCGGGTGTTGCGGATCCGGCAACCGCGCTTCGTCTACTCCTCCTGCTCCCTTCGACTGGACGATCTGGCACCATTTCTTGATCCTCAAGGATGGGAATACAAAGCAGATATGGATCGATGGATCCCTTGTCCTCGACGACACCGGTGCGGACGCCCTCCCCACCGACTTCTCTTCCCTCTACCTTGGCAGTGAACTGGGTCGCAACAGCCTGCGCGGGGTAATGGATGAATTTGCTGTTTACGATGGAGCCCTTACCCCAACCCAGATCGCCTCTCTGGCGAGCGGGACTTCCCCACCCTCTCTCTTCTCCAACCCGGACCTTGCCACCCTCTCTGTCTCTCCCGCTACTGATGTCACCACCACCGGTGCCACCCTCCGGGGCACCATCACGGATATCGGCGCAGAGCCGCCGGCAGTCACGATCTTCTATGGTGATGAGGATGGTGGCAACGACGCCGGGGCCTGGGACAATTCCATCGACCTGCAGGGCCCCCGGAGCGGCAGCTTTGCCCGCGAGGTATCAGCCCTCCAACCGGGCAAGACCTACTTCTTCACCGCCCGCGCTATCAATCCTGCCGGAACCTCCTGGTCTGCCGAGACCGAGAGTTTTACTACCTCCCCGCTCCCACCCACCATTCGAAATAATCCCGCTCAAGACCTGCAGGCTTTCAGTGCCAGGGTTGGAGCAGAAGTAATATCAACCGGAGGTGAGGCCCCATCCGTCACGATTTACTTCGGGCCTTCCAACGGCGAAGATATTCCCGGCAACTGGGCCGGATTCCGTGCTATCGACGTAACAGACACCGGCGGATCGATCGTGCTCGATGGATTGAATCCCGGAACACGTTACTTCTTCCGGGCCTTCGCTTCCAATTCCGCCGGGGGGGCCTGGGCCCCGGCAGCGGAAACCTTCATTACCCTCCCCGCGCGTACTGCCACCGTAGTGAACGAGCCAGCTGACGAGATCACCGGGGCTGGCGCCCGGCTGCGGGGACGGGTTCTCGACAGCGGGGATGACACCCCGCTTGTCACCATCTTCTACGGAACGAGCGATGGGGGAACAGACCCTGCAGCCTGGAGCCGATCCGCCTCGGAGGGCCTGCAAAACGATGGGTTCTCACAACGTGTGACCCTTCTTCAGCCGGAAACAACCTATTACTTCCGGGCACGGGCAGTGAATGCTTCCGGTACGGCATGGGCACCCGACTCGGCCACCTTCACCACCACCGCCTCGCGGCCACCGACAATTGTTATCAATGAGATCCACCACGACGCTGAGCCCAAGACCGAGCCTGCTGAATTCGTGGAACTCCTCAATTCAGGAGATCTCCCGGTCGACTTGGGAGGCTGGAGGCTGGAGGGAGGCGTGGACTACACCTTCCCGGCTGGTACATCCATGGAGGCCGGGGCCTTCCTCGTGGTGGCCGAGGATCCAGCCACCCTGCGATCCGCATTCGGGGTCAACACCTCCCACCGTTACCGTAAATCCCTCAACAATGACGGGGAAGAGGTTCGGCTCATCGATGCCACAAACAAAGAAGTAGACCGTGTTAATTACCGCGCCGGATTTCCCTGGCCTACCGCTGCCCGCGGGACGGGGAGCTCAATGGAATTGATCCATCCCGGCCTGGATAACAATCTCGGGGGGGCCTGGCGAAGTTCCTCAGCAGGTCAAATCGGACCCCGGAGCACCTATATTCTACCGCGTTCAAACTGGAGCTACCGCAGGGGCACCAGTGAAGCCTCCACCCCCATCTCTGCCTGGAGGGATCCCGGCTTCATCGAGGACGCCAGCTGGGAGGACGCCATGACCGTAATTGGCTACGGCGATGGGGACGACGACAGCCTGCTCGACGATATGCGGGGCAACTACTCGACCATCTACCTCAGAAAGGAATTCGTGGTGCCAGCTGATGGAGTCCCAAGTCGGCTTTCTCTTCGTTGCTACATCGACGATGGTGCCATTGTCTGGATCAATGGCGTGGAGGTGGCACGCTTTTCGGTAAGCTCCGGAGATAAGTTCCACGACAGCACCGCAAACAGCCACGAGGGGGCCTGGGAGGAGGAGCTGATCAATAATGCTGGCAACATTATCGTAGGCGGAACCAACGTAGTGGCGGTTCACGCCCTCAATGCCACCCTGAACAGCAGCGACTTCTCCTTCGACCTCGAATTGAAGGTCCCCGACCCCGGCACGGCCTCCAGCGAGCCAACCCCGGGTGCCCCGAACTCCGTCACTCCAGCCAGTGCAAGCACCGCACCACCCCTCATCCGCCAGGTCAACCACACCCCCAGGCAACCTGTCTCCGGGGAAGATGTCCTGATAACCGCCAAGGTGACGGACATCGACGAAGTTCAGTCCGTGACCTTGGAATACCAGCTGGTCAATCCGGGCAGGTATGTGCGACTCGGCGACGCTGCCTACAGAAGGGGCTGGGCCCCGGTCATCATGACCGATGACGGCTCCGGTGGGGACCTTCTCGCAGGAGATTCGATCTACTCGGCTGTCCTGCCCGCAGCCATGCAGATCAACCGTCGTCTTGTCCGTTACCGGATCACCACCGAGGACGGACTGGGACATGGGGTGACCGTTCCCTACCCGGACGACGAGTCCCCCAACTTCGCCTACTATGTCTACAATGGGGTCCCATCCTGGTCAGCTGCAGAGCGCCCGGGCACAACCCGGGCTCGACGATTTCCCGCCGAGGTCATGAGCGGGTCGCTACCTGTCTACCATCTCATTGCCAACGAGTCTGACGTCACCAACAGCCAGTATAGCAGTGGTTCCGACGGTGTACGCATGCAGGGCACCCTGATCTATGATCAAAAGGTTTACGACCACATCGAGTTCTACAACCGTGGAGAAGCCTCAACCTACGTAAGTGGGAAAAACAAATGGCGCTTCAAATTCAACCGGGCCCGGGACTTCCAGGCCCGTGATATCTACGGCAAACGCTACCGCACATCATGGAAGACCATGAACTTTAACGCCTGTGCCTCCCCCTGGGTCGATACCAATCGTGGAATGGCGGGAATTGATGAAGCAGTCCCCCATCGACTTTACCAGCTTGCCGGGGTTCCCAGTTCAAACACCCACTGGGTTCACTTCCGGGTAGTCGACGGTGCGGCCGAAGCCCCGGCCGACCAGTACAGCGGCGACCTCTGGGGACTCTATCTGGCCATTCAGCATCCGGACGGACGATTCCTCACCGAACACGACCTTCCTGACGGAAACACCTACAAGATCCGTGGCGGATCGGGAGACAAGAAGAACCAGGGACCTTCCCAGCCCCTGAACTCCTCCGACTGGTCATCCTTCTACAGCGCCAGCAGAAACCTGAATTCCGTCTCCTGGTGGAGGACCAACTTCAACCTCGATACCTTTTATGGCTTCCGGGCCATCAACCGGGCCACCGGAAATGTCGACCTGCGGGACGATTACAACTACTTCATGTACCACCACCCGGATAACCGGTGGAATGTGATCCCCTGGGATCTCGACATGATGTATGCGCCGGTAAAACACGTGTGGAGCGGGGTTATCCGCGCCGACCGTTGCCTGGACCATGGCGAGATCCGGACCGAGTTCCGAAATCGTTGCCGCGAACTGATCGACCTCCTCTTCTCCGACATGGAGCGCCATGGTGGCCACGCTGCACAGGTAGTGGAAGAGCTCTCCCAGGTGATCAATCCCACCGGCGTGCCCCTGACCATGGTAGATATGGATGAGTATATGTGGGCCTACAACTCCCGCACGAGAGGTGACCACCGGGGGCCCTGGTATCTCCTCTCAAAGACCGAAACCACCCTGCAGACAAACTACACGAGGACCATCCAGACCGCCGACCATGAGGGTTTCCAGCAAAACGTCATCGATTACATGCATGACACCGATACCGGCAGGTGGAGCATCAATGACGGTGACGAAAATGGATACGGATACAATTATCTCTCTTTCGAAGCGCAGGATACCGGCCTGCCCGGAAGGCCCGCCATTACCTACTCCGGCGATGCCGGCTTCCCGGCCAACGGCGTGAGGTTCACCAGCAGCCGGTTCAGCGACCCGCAGGGGCCTGGCACCTTCGCGGCCATGAAATGGCGCATCGGGGAAATCCGAAACCCTTCTACCCCCGGCTACGATCCGGGAACCCCATGGGTTTACGAAGTCGAACCAGTCTGGGAGTCCGGGGAAATCACCACCTTCACCCCGGAAACGACCATCCCGACTCGTGTTCTGCGTCCCGGTCACACCTACCGGGCCCGGGTCCGGCATCTCGACACGAGCGGTCGCTGGAGCCACTGGTCCGCACCTCTGGAATTCGTTCCGGAAGCTCCCGGAATCGAGAAATACACTGAAAGCCTCATGATTACCGAGGTGATGTATAATCCAATCGGCGGATCGGATTACGAGTTCATCGAGCTCAAGAACATCGGGAAAGCGCCCCTCGACCTCACCGACGTCCGGTTCACCAAGGGAATCGATTTTGATTTCCCTCCAGGAACCATGATTGAACCGGGCGGGATCCTCCTCGTGGTCCGCAATGAGACCGTCTTCGAGTCACGATACGGGACCGGTCTCCCAGTGGCAGGAGAGTGGGAAAGTGGAGACAACCTCAGTAATGCCGGAGAGCAGGTGAAACTCTCCTTCGGGGCCGGCACCGCCATCCGGGATTTCAGCTACCTCGACATTGCCCCCTGGCCAACCTCCCCTGACACTGCCGGTTATTCCCTGACTCTGCGCAATCCCGAATCAGCTCCCGACCATGCCCAGCCTGGAAACTGGCGAGCCAGCTCCCAGCCAGGCGGAAGCCCGGGCAGCGACGACTCCTCAGGAGGCTATAGTGACTGGGCCATCCTCAACTTTACTCCATCCGAACTGAACGACCCCCTGATCTCCGGACCGGAGGCCGACCCGGATAATGACGGGCTCAATAACCTGGCCGAGTTTTACTTCAATGGAGAACCACGCAACCCCGACCCCTCCCCCGGGACAATAGGACAACGTAATGGCGTAGTCTCCCTGAGCTTCACGCGCCGTACCGGTGCTGCAGCCCTCACCGATATGCAGCTCTACAGTTCCACGGATCTCATTACCTGGAACGCAGACCCCCTTGCCGAGGTCACAACCATTGTCGACAACGGCGACGGGAGTGAGACCGTAACCCTCTCCAGCAGCGCAGGCCCTGGCACCCACGAGCGCCTCTTCCTGCGTCTCCAGCTGTCCTCCAGAGAATAATCCCGGGTATTCCAGTTTCTACCTGCTGCGATAGCAGTCAAGGCGGGCACCAACCCTCAGGTAGAGACTGTCATTGGCCAGCGCTGGACTGGCATCCACCCAGGTCACTTCTTCCCCCGGACTGAGATCCGAGACAGCCAGAACCCTCGCCTCCCCTCCTACCTCCACAACATAGGCCTCTCCATCCCGCGACAGACAAAAAAGCCTGTTCCCGAGGAGAATGGGGGAACCGTAAAAGTTTCCCTGGAATTTCTTCTCCCACCTGGCCTTCCCCGAGTAAGGGTCCACCGCCTGCAGCACTCCCCGGTCGGAAAGAACGAAGAGGGTTTTCCCGTCCGAGACGGGAGTGGGCACATAGGGGGCGTGCTGCCCAAGCTGCCAGGCGACCTCGGCCTTCCCTCCAGCGGCATCGGGCGGGCGCACCGCCAGGAAGACGTTATTACCTCCCTCCTGTTTGCACCCAACCGTTAGAAGCGATTCCTTTTTCCCGCTCCCGGCCAGGATGTCAACCGGAGAGACGATACAACGCTCATCAAAAACGTCCGGAAGGGACCATAGCTCCCTGCCACTCTCAAAATCCAGCCCACGGACCCCGATGCTGGTACTACTCACCACCACTTCATATTCCGGACCATCTGCCACATGCCGCCTGCGGATGAGCGGAGTCATGTAGGTCGTCTTGGGACTTGGCTCAGGATACATTCTTTTCCACAGCGGGATCCCTGTCCTTCCTGCCAGGGACGCTACATATCCTCCTCGCTGGTGCAGGTGGGCAATAATGACCGAGCCCTGATGAATGGCAGGCACGACGTTGAGCCCATGGGCTCCCTTGAAGGGTCCAACGTCATAATTCCAGAGATCCTTTCCCTCGTGAGAGCAAGCCGAGAGAACTGCCATCTTGCGCCCGGAATCGTACCAACTGAAAACCACCATGTTCCCATTGACTGCCGGGGTCGCAGCCGCGGTGTTGTTCATCTTGTGAGTGCGGTAAGGGCCGACCTCGACTGTCTTCTTCCAAAGCGCCCTCCCGTCCTCCGTCCCGAAACAATGCAGGTGGACAAGTCCCCTGCTCCGTTCCTCCGAGGTAACAAACACACGCTGCCCCCACACAACCGGCGAACTGCTTCCCGGGCCAGCGAGAGAAGTCGACCATGCCCTTGTCCTGTCATTGAGTTCGGAGGGAACCCGGTCCCCACTCGCGACCCCCGCCCCTGAGGGTCCACGGAAACGGGGCCAGTTCCCATCCCCCGCAAGGGTAGCCTCCAACAACAATAACCCAGTCAGAAAAATAACCGTAGGATTTCTCATGATTCTTATCGAAGGCCGGACAAAACGCGTCAGACCGCCAAGCTGTCCCATTGAGACCCCCCGGTCAACCGCCTCTGCCCGACAGTGCAAAAGCCCCTCATTTGACAGTTTTACTTTGGACTTATCTGGAATAAATTACCCCCTGATAGGGCCTTTCCCCCTCTTCCGTGTGCAAGCTTGCCCGCTGGTTGCTCCCCTTCTATCTCCCTATCAATCCATTATGCAAACCCGTAAAACCCACCCCGTGCAGGGACTTCTTCTCTGCCTCTTGCTCCTGGGAGGATCCCTTCTCTCCCCCGCCGCTCCAATCATTTCTGAAATCCTCGCCGACAACGAATCGGGACTGCGGGATCAGGATGGTGACTGGGAGGACTGGCTGGAACTCTATAATCCGGATTCTGAAGCGGTTGACCTGGGAGGCTACTTTCTCACTGATAGCCCGGAGAACCTCCCCAAGTGGCGAATCCCTGACGGCACCATCCTCCAGTCGCGGCAGTTTCTTCTCATCTTTGCTTCGGGCAAAGACCGTGCAGTAGCGGGTCAGCAACTGCACACCAGCTTCAAGCTCGAGAACAATGGTGAATATCTTGCTCTCGTAGCCCCGGACGGGATTTCCATCATTCATGAATTTGCCCCTACCTACCCCGTCCAGTTCAACGATGCCTCCTATGGGGTCGAGCAGGAACCCGTCACCGCTGAGGACATCCTCCTCGACGTCGACTCAGCCTGCACTACCCTTGTCCCCTCCGACAACAGTCTGGGCATCAGCTGGACCCAGATTACATTCAGCGATAATCTGTGGAGCGCAGGATTCCTCGGAGCTGGCTACGAGCGTGGCACCGGCTATCGCGAACTGATTAATACTGACCTTGAGCAGGTCGCCTTCAACCGGAGTCCTTCCGTCTACATTCGCGTCCCCTTCCAACTTGATCGAACTGACAACATCATAAGCCTCGCGCTCGACCTGCAGTATGACGATGGCGTGGTCGCCTACCTTAACGGTGCAAGAGTCACCTCCCTCAATGCCCCCGGAATCCTCGGTTTCAATTCCGTTGCCCTGAGCGACCGGCCCGACTCAGAGGCCCTCGATTTCCAGACCGTTCCACTCAATAACCATCTTCATCGGCTTCGCGTCGGGCAGAACGTCCTTTCGCTGCACCTGATGAATTCGACCGCCGATGACGACGACCTCCTCGTCCGGCCCCAGCTCAGCGCCATCCGGGTGACCGACCTGACCCTCGGCGAGCAGGCCTACTTTGCCACCCCCACCCCGGGGCAGCGGAACGGCAGCCAGGAGCAACTGCCTACCAGCGAGGTGATCTTCTCCCACCGCAGCAGGACGTTCAGTGAAAATTTCGAAGTCTCCCTGTCCAGCACCTTCCCCGACGAGGTCATCCGCTACACCATCGACCGCTCGGAACCTAACGCGAGCTCTCCCCGCTACACCGGACCCATCCCTGTTTCCAACTCCGTCCAGATCCGGGCTCGCGTCTTCGGCGAAAACAATGCCGCCGGACCGGTAAGAATGCGCAGCTACCTCAAGCTGGGAGATGCCATCCTGCGGCAGTTTAATTCCAACCTCCCGATCGTAATCATAGAAACCTGGAACCGCGGAGATCCCGGGGGCAACAGCCACCTCGACGGATTCATGGCCATCATCGAACCCGACCCCGAGACAGGACGGGCCAGGCTCACCGATTCCTTCGACACTGACACCCGGGTCGGTCTCAAGCGTCGTGGTTCCTCCTCCTTTGGCTGGCCCAAGTATTCCATGACCGTCGAGGCAAGGGATGAAGAGGGGCTGGACAAGGGCATCACCCCCATCGGAATGCCTCGTGAATCCGACTGGATCCTGAGCGGGCGCTACCAGTTCGACCGGGCTCTCATGCGAAATGACCTTATGTATGAGTTAAGCCGCCAGACCGGACAATATGCCACCCGCACCAAGTTCGTCGAGGTGATCCATAACGTGCGCGGCGGCCCACTGACCTATTCCGGCGATTACTTCGGGGTGTATTCCCTGATGGAGAAAATCAAACGGGATGATAGCCGGGTCCCGGTCGCTCGCATTGATCCCCGGGCCTCCCGGGAGCCCTCAGTTTCAGGTGGATACATGTTCAAGAAGGATCGCCTCGACCCGGGAGACGGAGGGTTCAGCGTGGCCGGCCTTGGAACTCTCGGATGGGTGGAACCCAAGGAACGGGAAGTCACCCCCCGGCAGCGGTCCTGGCTTACTTCCTACATGAATGAAACCAACGCGGCCATAAGCGCCGGGAACGGGATCAATCCGAACACTGGCAAGCACTTCACCGAGTATATTGACCAGTTCTCATGGCTCCGTCATCACTGGCTCAACACCCTCGCCATGAATGTGGACGGGTTCCGCCTGAGTGGTTACTATTACAAGCACCGCAGTGACACCAACGGCGGGAAAATCGGAGCGGGTCCGATCTGGGACTTCGATCGCACAATGGGATCCACCGATGGCAGGGACGACAACCCCTCCCAATGGGACGGCTCCGGGGACTCCAGCCGGACCTGGAGTGACGGGCGCTACATCTGGTGGGGCCAGATCCTCAGCAAACCCGATTTCCGACAAGCCCATACCGACCTCTGGCAGGAGCTGAGAGAAAACGTCTTCTCTACGGTTAACATCGAATCCATAATCAATAATTTCGCCCGGCAGATCGATGGACGAGATCCACTCGGAGCGAATGATTCCTCCCTGGGGCGCAGTCCGGCCGAACGGAACTACAGGAAATGGGGCAGTGCCAGCCACCGTAATGAAGTCCGGATCCTGAAACAGTGGCTGAGAACGCGGGTCGGCTGGATCGACCGCCAGTATACGGCCAAGCCCCTCTTCAGCTCTACCGGAGAACAGAAACAGCCGGGCCTTGTGGAAACCGGAGATGAGTTCTCCTTCATCGGTGACGGAGTTGTTTTATATACCACCGACGGATCAGATCCCCGGGCGCCCGGAGGTAATCCCTCCGGCAATGCGATCCTGGTCAACACCAATACCCCGATCACCCTCGATGGAACCACCACCATTACCGCCCGGGCGCGTGATGGCAGGGGGCTGACGGCCTGGAGTGGCCCGATCACCTCCCATTTCTTGGTGGGACCGATCGCTGATGCCTCCAGCCTGGTAGTGACCGAGGTTCATTACGCCCCTCTTCCTCCGGAGACTTCTGAGGAACTTGCCGCTGCCGCCGACCCCTCGGACCTTGAGTTCATCGAGATGAAGAATGTCAGTGATGATACCATCAACCTTACTGCGGTGAAATTCACCGAAGGCCTGGATTTCGACTTCACCTTTTCTGACGTGACGTCCGTCGCACCCGGGGAGTTCGTACTCGTTGTCCGTAACAAGGCTGCATTTGAGGCCAGATATGGAACGGATCACAGCGACCGTATCGCGGGCGAATACGCTCCCACCCGCCTCGAGAATGCAGGCGAACGCATTCACCTCGTTGATGGACTTGGCAACACTATCGCGGACTTCCGCTACAACGACAAGGCCCCCTGGCCCGAGGCTGCAGGCAGAAACGGGGTCAGCATGGTGCTGAACTCCTCGCTCCCCAGCCCGGACTATGCCCTCGCCGGGAACTGGACCAGCAGCGCATTCATCGGCGGAACCCCGAACGCCGACGAGGCCTTCGAAGGGTTCAGCGGAGATGCCACTGCGGACGAAGACGGTGACGGCTACCCCCGCCTCATCGAGTATATCCTCGGCACCAGCGACACCAATCCGGGTGACACCGCAGGAAAAATCTCCATCACCGCGGAGAATCTCCCCGAAGGCCGCAGGCTCACCATGAGCTACCCACGTATCAATGATACGATGAATGTGAATCTGGTTCCCCAGTTCAGCTTTGACCTCGAAAACTGGATCGGCGGGGAGGACTTCGTATCTCTGGTTTCGGCTGTTGACCAGGGCGATGGAACAACGGTTGTAACCTACCGGGCAAACCCGGAAGGACCGCAGGACCCCTCCCGGCTCTTCATGCGTCTGCGGGCTGAAATTACCCGGGAGTAGCGCCCGACCATTACCTACTTCCTTTTCAGCCGTCCGCTGTATTCCGGACGCTTCCTCCACGCCTTGAAATACGGCCGATAGGCATCCAGCTCCGTCCAGAACATCCGGGGCGGCTGGGGAGAATCTACCTTGCCGGAGGGGTAATCCTTTCCCGCCACACTGGCATCGACCGTCGCGTTCCATTCCTGAAAAAGCTTTCGAAGGCGCTGGGCCACCTCCGGGTGCCTGATACTTACATCCTCCTTCTCCGCTGGATCTTCACCAAGGTCATAGAGCTCGAAGTCTCCCTTGCTCACGTTCCTTGAGTAGAGCTTGAACTCGTTGTCGACCAAAGCCCCCCGTGTCCCGCTCCGGAACCCGATCGGCTTGCGGCGCGGACCCGGCTCCTTCTCGAAGAGCAGGCGCAGACTCTGCCCGTCCTGCGGTTGGAGCATGGAGTCCGCGGGGAGACCCACTACCTCCGCCAGGGTAGGAAAGATGTCCATCGTCGCAGCCGGAAAGGAGGTCACCCGTGGCTTGGTAATTCCCCCTGGCCACTCGATGACTCCCGGCACGCGCAGACCACCCTCGAAGAGCGATCCCTTGTAGCCCCGCAACCCGCCCACCGTATCCGGCTTGAATCCGGCAAGCCCTCCATTGTCACTGCAGAACCAAACCAGTGTGTCACGCGCGATTCCAATCCTGCGCAATCCTTCCCGCAGGGTTCCGAGACTTCGATCCATGGCTGCCAGTTCGGCGTAGTGATGCTGTGACTTCTCATCCAGATTCGCGAAAAGCTTGAGGTCCCGTTCAAGCCCCATCCAGGGACTGTGCGGTGTACCATACCAGATCACCGTGAAGGAGGGCTTCTCCGCCCTTGCCTGCGCCGCGATAAACTTGAGCGCTTCCTCCACAATGATTTCCGAGGAATCCCCCGAGAACTCCTCAAACTTCCCCTTCCGGCTCATGACCGGATCCTTGTCGAAGAAATTAGTGACCGAGAGCCACTCGTCGAATCCGAATCCAGCCGGACCGTGAGTGTCTTCCTTCAGGATGGGAACTCCCGGCCCACGTAATCCATTGAGGTGCCACTTCCCGAAATGCCCGGTAGCGTAACCCAAACCACGGAGCGCTACTGCCAGGGTTTTCTCCTGCTTGCGCAGGGCAAAGCCGTGACTCTGCACCCCGGTCCGGTCGTGCGTTCTCCCGGTCAGGACCGTCGCCCGGGTCGGGGAGCAGACCGGTCCCCCGGCATAAAACCGGTCAAAGCGCAGGCCACCCGCCGCCATCGCATCGAGATGCGGGGTCTTGAGCACGGGATGGTTGTAGTAGCCTGTCTGCCCCCATCCCATGTCATCTGCCATGACCAGGACGATATTGGGCTTTTCAGCCTCTACGGGAGAGGCCAGAGCCACCAGCAATGGCAGAACGATACGAATTCTCATGCAGGGCTTAATCTACGAAATGTAATCCCGGTGGCAATCCGGCATGATCGTCCGTTGCAGATTACCACCCCTCCAAAGCCCTTGCCGGATTACTTCTCAACTACGGACACCTTGTCTTCCCACGGGATTCCACGATCAAAGAAAACCGCAAACGGCTTGTAGTGGTGATAAGGCACCGCCTGCTCCCGCCACTGACCCACGAACCCGTCGTAACTCCTCCTCATCTTGTCGAGCAGCTGCTTTTGCGGGCCCTTGGCGAGATTTTCCAGTTCCAGCGGATCCCCCTCCGTATCGTATAGCTCTTCCACAGGTTCATACCCTTCTCCACTCCAGGGCCAGTAGATATACTTTGTATCACTTGTAACCACGGCCAGGCTGTATACCTCAGCTGGTCCCCATACATTGATCAGGGGGAGGCTTTTCCGGATCTGACCCTCTGGATCCCCATAAAGAGGCAGGATGCTCCGGCCATCGATTCCCGCCGGAGGATCCACTCCCGCCAGCTCAAGAATGGTAGGCATCAGATCGACATTTCCTGTCAGGGAATCACAACGCAGCCCCTTCCCGCTGTTGGAGTGGCGTGGATCATGGATGATCAGCGGAACCCGGGATGATTCCTCATAGGGCAGCACCTTCGACCCATAACCATGGGACCCGCAGAGAAACCCATTATCGGAGGTGAAGATTACGACTGTATTCTCTGCGACCCCGTGCTGTTCGAGGGCCTCACGAATCATCCCCACCGCGACATCCACCGCATAGACCTGCTGATGATAGGTAGCCATCACCTCGTCATACTTGTCCGCATAATTCCATCCATAAAACCTCTCGAATTGCCGTCCCTGCCGACTCTGCCGGGCAAAATGCAGGCCATACTCCCGTCCAAAGTTCTTGGGCCGCGTAAAGGTCCTGCCCGCGTAGATCTCGTCATCCAGTGGATCGGGGGTAGCAGGCTTATGAGGAGCCTTGAAGCTGACAGAGAGGCAGAAGGGCTTCTCCTCCTTCGCCGCCTCTGCAATGAAATCCGCCCCGAATGCCCCGTAGGCGCGGGATGAATGAGGATACTTTTTCGCGTAGGCCACCATCGATTTGTTCCTCGCGGTCCGATAATTGGTCTGTCCCGGCCCCGCCCCCCATTTGTCAAAGTCCCCAGCCGGCAGAACGCCTTTCTTCCCCGGTCGCGTGGTGACTTCAAACCCGATCTTGCCCGCCATGGCGGTCAGGTATCCTTCCTCCTTCAGAAGAATTGGATAGGAGCTGGCCCAGTGGGAGCTGTGCAGGGCGCCATGCTCGAAATTACACCCGTGCCGGAACTCGAATTTTCCCGTCATGATATTGGCACGGCTTGCCATGCAGATCGCGGTGCTCACGTAATGGCAGTCAAAGACCACTCCATCCCTCGCGAGGGCATCAAGATGCGGGGTCTTCACTTCCCAATTTCCATAACACCCCATCGAGTAGGTGCTCTGATCATCCGTGAGCAGGAAAACGATATTGGGCTTCCGCTCTCCAGCCTGGGAAGCCGCTGCGCCGGGAACTGGGATGCATGGAATACAGGCCAGAAACAAAAGCACGAACTTCATATTGGAGAAGATGGTCAACGGTATCGCCGGAGAAGCGATCAGGAACTCCCAGATTCTGCCTCGACTCCCTATTCTGCCCGGGTTCACGAAGTTTTAAGCCTTGATGCTCCCCGACAAGTCCCCTACACCCCGCCCCCCGGAATTCACGCCAAACTATGTCTGAAGCCTCTTCTGATATCGGACTCGTGGGCCTTGCGGTCATGGGTCAGAACCTCGCCCTGAACATTGCCGATCACGGTTTCAGGATTTCCGTCTATAACCGGACTACCTCCAAGACAGACGAATTCGTGGCCGCCAACCCCGACACCCCCGGCGGGCTTATCGGGACCCGGAGCCTTGAGGAATTTGTCCAGTCCATCAAAAGACCCCGAAAGGTCATCATCCTGGTCCAGGCCGGGGGCCCTACCGACGCAGTCATCAACGGTCTGACCGAACTGCTTGATCCGGATGACATCATCATTGACGGGGGCAATGCACTATGGACCGACACCATCCGCCGTGAGAAGGACCTGAACGAAAAGGGATTCCGATTCGTCGGATCCGGGGTCTCAGGTGGTGAGGAGGGCGCTCGCTTCGGGCCTGCCCTCATGCCCGGGGGCAAGGAGAGTGCCTGGGAGGAACTCAAGCCTATCTGGGAAGCGATCGCGGCCAAGGTTGATGAGGAGACTGGCAAGCCGCTGGAGGGAGCGGAGCCCGGAAAACCCATCGAGGGCGGAGTCCCCTGCGCAACCTACATCGGCGAAAATGGGGCAGGCCACTACGTCAAGATGGTCCACAACGGAATCGAATACGGCGACATGCAGATGATCTGTGAGGCCTACACCCTCATGGAAAATCTCCTCGGAATGACCCCCCCGGAAATGAGCTCCGTGTTCGGGGATTGGAACGAGGGCGTCCTCGATTCCTTTCTGATTGAAATTACCGCGGACATTCTCGGCCAGGAAGACCCGGAAACCGGTCAACCTTTCGTCGACATCGTCCTCGACACTGC
>MDTA01018820.1_pt1 | contig 17798 bp, 14 predicted proteins | sample 811151 | NCBI WGS metagenome assembly MDTA01 (sample SAMN05326648, study PRJNA326480) | marine metagenome | isolation source: seawater | place: Indian Ocean: South | collected 2010
ATAGGCACTCAATGCTTTGTCTATCTTCTTCTGCTTGTCTCGCGCCTGGCCTAAACGATACCAGGCTTCAGGGCTGTGCAGCCTCCATGCCTTGTTGGACACATAGTCAAACCAAGCGGACTCCGCTGCACTCCAGTCTGCTGTTCGGCTGTAATGAAGGGCACGCTCGTAGGATGACTCTTCCTTGAGTTTGTTATTTCCTGAGTTTGCAAGCACCCATTCCACGTTATCCAGTGCTTTTTTATGCAGGCTCTGGTTGGCTCCTCGCAAATAAATCTTAGCAAGAGCATTTTTAGCATAGTCCAACGAGTCAATGCCGCCCCGCGCTAGGATCTCCTCAAACCAAGGAACAGCCTGAACACTCTGGTCGGAATTACGCAAGAAATCACCAATCTTAGCCAGCACATATGGCGCAAGCACCTTTTTATCAAAGCTCTTAAGTTCAGTGAAAGCAGTCCTAATTTGGGCCTTTGCCAACTCTGCATTCCCATCTTTGGCCTTACCCATGTCCTCAATGATATCAACCCTCAAGACAAGCAACCAAGCCTGTACCGAATCAGGCTGACCTCCCTTTGTCTGCATGGATTTAAGCTTCTCTATCGTTTTCGGTGCACCATTGAGTTCAACGGACACATCCCCGTATTTGGCAATTGCTTTCTCGAGGTCGGCATTCTCCTGCCTACCAAGACGGTCAATCATATCCTCAAGCTTATCCAGCCCCTCCTGCCCTCGGTTCACACTTTCATCGGTAAGCGCCTTCAATGCATCCGAAACAACCTGCGGCTCGAGGTAGTTTTCGGCGAAATTGCCGACAAACTCATCGTAATAAGCAGCAGCCTGCTTGTATTCCTCTTTGGCAGTTGCCACATTGACTAACTGACTAAGTGATTCAGCAGCCACCTGATAATGCCCATCTTGCTCCGCACGGGTCTTTGCCTTGGCGTAAGTTTGCTGAGCCTCATCCCATTCCTTCTTTACCTGCAGCACATCACCACGAAGGTTCAGGCTTCGGTCATAAATGTCACTTGTGGAGAATCTCTTTTCTATCTCGTCAAGCTTTGCAAGGCATGGGTCGAACTCGTCCTGAGCAAAATGACATGTGGCTCTATCAAGAATTGCAAAAGGCCTAAGATCAGATTCTGGATACTTGGTCAACCAGCCCTCCAGCAGAGGAGCCGCCATTGCCCACTCCAAGAGCTTAACCTTATTAGCCCCACGATAGTAACTGGACTCCTCAAGGAACCCACTCTCCGGGTAATCCTTGGCATGCGCATCAAGGAGAGGGTCAGCTGACTCGTATTGCCCGTCATAATAATAGGAGCCGGCTAGGCAGAACATGCAAAGATCGTGCTGGGGTGAGGGCTTGGGCAGCTTGTCAATAATGTCCGAAGCAATCTTGATGCACCGCAAGTAATCCCCTCTGCGAAAAAGCTGCTCAATGAGCATACTCTGCACCTCAGGCTCGAGCTCATGTCCGGGATACTGCTTGAGAAAGTTCATCCCGTGATGCTGAGCGGAAAGCAAGTCACCGATTGAGAAAGCACACCGTGTCGCATTATAGACAAGCTCAGGATGAATCAGCGTTGTCTTTTTTGTCTTCGTGTTGACGGTCTTAGCCGTTGGAAAGCGCCGCGTCATGTAATCATAAATTGAGTAGGCACTGCGAAGACTGTAATTTTTCTCGTAAATCACAGCCAGAAGCCGCAATCCTGCAATATCGACCGCCGTGCCATCAAGGATGCCCTTCTGCAATTCATCAATCTTGACCTGAACCTTCTTCTGAGCTTCTTCATTCTTGTAGAAGCTCTTGCGATCTTGAAGCTCGGAAATAGCCTCCTCAGTTCGCGGGCTGAAGTTAAAAAAGCGCAAGGCCATGGCATCCAGATTTATTTGTTTCCCAGCGGCATCTTCACCACCTCCTGATGAGGCTTCCTGCGCTAACTTGAGAAAGCGCTGGTTAAACCCATACTTGAAACTCTCAAACGGAGGCCAACGCAACCACATGTCATTGGTTTGCATGAAAGCCATTGCGTCACGCTCCAGTCCCTTTTCAATCCACTTCTCGGCAAGGTCAAAGAAAGCGTTCTGCAACATCCATCTTTCACGGAGGTTAATCCTGTCAAACACACCATAAACCTGCTGCAAATATTGGGTAGCCTCCGGAATCTTGCCGAGCTTGGCATAACAAACGCCATAGTTAATATAAAGCTCGAACGGTGAATAGGTCCCCTTCTCAGGCTTCTCACTTTCAAACTTTTTGTAGATTTTTATAGCCCCCTCATATTCGCCCTTGGCCTGAGCGGCGGTACCCCAGCGATACAGGGCAATGAGGTGATAGTGATTTCGGGTATTGGGAATCTCGTCCGCTTTATCTTTGGGAATTCGGTTCGGGAACCCTCTGTAAGTAGTCTCGAACTGCTTCTCAGCCTCATCATATTTTTTTAACTGCATCTGGCATAAGCCAAGATGGTAATGAATCAGTCCAAAGGCAGGTCCATAAATATTAAAGGCATTCTGCTTGTAATCCCCAACAACGGATTGAAGGACACTGGCAGCATCCGCCCACTTGGATTCCTCCATTAACTGAACAGCCTTGCGGTAATTATCCTCAACCGGATTCTGAGCCCCTGCCGTGCCAGGATCGATCAACAGGCAACAAACAAGAACAGGCAGGATAAAAAAGTGCCTCCAAAAATAACTCAAGGTCTGGGAACTCATGAAATGCATTTGATTTAGGGATTTTGAAACAACGGAATTTCTACCACATCATACAACAACACCATAAAAGCGGAAAGCCCGATTTTTCGATTGGTCGGTCATACCAAATAGGAAAAATACCGATTTTCCCATTGATGAATGGGAAAGTTCTCCCATGAGCAGCTCTATTCAGGGCCACTAAACCCTGTCATTGTGATATTTTTAATCTTCACAGAAGCAAGCGCATTGACAACATCAATGAAACGCTGGGTATTTCCCTCATCGGAAGCAGCAACGATAACCACCGGCTTACTACCAACACCATCCGCAAGTTCCTTATACTCCTTGAGCTTTGCCCTGAGTTGCGGAAGCCTGTCAGGCTTGGACCCCTTGGGTCGAGCACTCCCAACTTCAACCGTCTTATCCACAATGACTCGTCCGTCTGCTTCGATAAGGATTGCAAGGGGATCAACTGGGTCTGGATTGTCCGTGGGAATGGATGTCGGCAGAACGATCGAAAGGTCCGTCTCATCCTTCTTGAGCGTGGAGGTAACTAAGAAATAAATAAGCAGAAGAAAGGCCACATCAACAAGTGACGAAATATCAAGCTCAGGATCCTTTGCTCCCTCCGGTGAATATTTTCTCCTGCGTGGCATTTGCTAGAATCAAAAAAATTATTTATCGGTCTTAAAGGCCCCGAAAATCACCTTGTTAATGCCTCCCTCCGCGGCTGCCTTGGCCACCTTCTTAATATCACTGACATCAGCATCCTTGTGAGCACGTAACAAAAGGGAAGACTCCACCTTGGATCCGCTCCTGCTCTCAGAAAACTTTTGCACCCTGTTTGTGATCTCTTCAAGGCTTACCGTCTGACTGCCATCAGATGTCGTGTATTTGCTCTCCCCTCCTGCACTCTTTGGATGGATGTTAAAGATAATCCTGCCGATAGCACTTTTGGGTTTGATGGACTCATCAGCTACTGGGGGCTTGATCGTGGGATCAACCCTCACGGTCACCATCCTAGAGGCAACCATGAAGAAAATAAGGAGCAGGAACACCATGTCGATCATAGGCGACATGTCCATCCTTGCGTCCTCGTCAGCTTCTTCTAAAACTGCCTGTAATTTCCTTGAAGCCATCTTGCTAACCCAAGTAAAGCATGCAGTTCAATTAGGCCTGCAGACCTTCGGGAACTTTTGCCATTGCCTGATCGGCATTTACAGCTTGGTGACTGGCGTCCAGCATATCAGCCATGTCCTGATGGCAAGCTGCGACCAAGCCATTGAAGCGATTGCGAAGGAAAAAGAAAAAGAATACAGACGGGATGGCAATGATCAGTCCTGATGCTGTTGTGACCATTGCAAGTCCGATGTTTTCAGCAAGCGCTGAAGGGTCAGCCTGACCTTGTGCTCCTATTTTGTTAAATGCACCCATCATACCGACAACTGTTCCCAAAAGTCCGAGCATCGGTGCAATCTGTCCAATCACACCAAGATAACCGATCCAAGTCATATGGTTGCGATTCTCCCGGATGGTGAATTCAGCCACAGCGTCCTCCACTTCCTCACGGCCCAACGTATCTGGGTCTGTTGCGTCGACATGAGGTAGTGCACTTGCAAGCATACGGCCAAGGTAAGTCGGGCTTGTGGATGCAACCTCAATGGCACTGCGCACACGGCAATTAGCCATGTGGTCAAGTAAAGCCATTTTCAGGTCTTCAGGCTTGAATTTAGAAGCGGTGAGTTGGATGAAATTGTAGACAATGAGTGCCACCATTGCAATGGAAGCAATGATCAGCGGCACCATCCAGATACCAGCCTGCTTGACATTATCAAACATTGTAGCTGGCGCTTCTTCCTCCGCATCGGCAGCTGCATCCTGTGCAAGAAGTTCTGGCGCACTGTAAAACAAGAAACCAATGACGGTTAACAACAAGGACCAGAGGAAAAATTGCCGCCGGGACTGTGCCTGAGATTGTAAAAAAGAGGTTTTCATCATCGATCTTTATGTTTTCTAGGAAAAAATGAGTTTTTATCAGCCGGGAGCTTTCAGTCCATTGTGTGGGATAAAAGCTTTAATAATCAGAACATTATCAAGCCGGGAACCCTTGATTTAGCACGTCTATAGCTAAATTACAACCATTTTGAGGGAGGCAGGGCCAATGCCTCTAATCCTTAGAATGTAAGAGCTCTAGAACCTTGGGCAAAACCCCCAATGCCAATGTCTGTGCTCCATGATCTGTCAAGTAGGTCTCACTCGCATACTGCCCGCTGGCCGGAAATTGCAATTTTTCAAGGCCAAGCCATGGAATGCTTGCCGTTTCACACGCATTACGCCCCGCATCAAAAAACCGCCGCAACTCCTGCTCCACAGCCAGAATACTGACCTGATTGCCCTGCCCCGGACCAGGCTTGCTGGCAAAGAATACTGGCTTCGGCTTCACCAGGTCATCAGTTAATCCTGATGGCAGAGTCGTATAAATCGTAGGCTCCTCCATCACGAGTATCTTGGCATTATGCTTCGCCGCAAGGGAGATAAACCCGTTAATGCCATCAATATATTCCCGCAACGGGTCATCACCTTTCCGCATCTTACGTATAACGCCCTCCCGTAACGGCAAGCTGCTGGCATACTGTCTGAACATTTCCAACTGCTTAAGAAGATAATTGTGCTCATTGAACCGTTGATGGGTTCCCTGCAAGTATTTCTTCGTTCTTTGATTGCGCACGATTCGAAGCACATGCGAAGCCTTGGCCAATCCATACTTGAAGCCCTTCGGCCTGCTTTCTCTCAATCTCGCAAGCTTATCGGGGGAATATTTATAGTCTCCATAGAAGCCCATCGCATCCCCAAAACCAAAACAGCAGATAATCAAGTCTACTTCATATTTATCGAGAATTAACTCTGCCTTGGATAAGGCAGAAATTATTTGCCCTCCTGTACTGTGTGCCAGTGCCGCCACCTCAACCTTCTTGCCAGTTTCCCTCGCAAGTTCACTAGACAGCACCCCCCACCAAGTATCCGCACTGCCCTGTATAATAGAAGTCGTTGCATTGCCACCAAAACATAATACACGCAAATTCTCAGAATCACGATCTTTGCTCCAGTTGTGCTTGCGTAGCTGATCACCATCAAATTCAAACCTTACACTGGGTTTTAGTCCCGGAATTTCATTTGTCAGAAGAAGCGTTGCCCCAGGCTCCATTGGAACGGGAAAAATAAAGCGAATAACGAGCTCGATGAGCACGATCAGAGCAATTGCGCCTACCACTATGAGCTTAAATATTTTCATCCAACATGTGTCATTTTTCCGTGCGCCTTATTAAATATAGGAGCTTCTTAGCAAGGAATCAATCCCACTTAGGTAAAACCAAAGAAAGAATAACCGCATGATACCGTGTGGTTTCTCTGCCTATACACAGTTTTTCCCAAAAAACAGCCTTACTGCCTTGCCGAAACGGGCTCGCCTATAACGATATTCTTTGATCCTTGTAGCTTCCCGCAGGAAGCAACCTCTCCACGCCACGCGTATTGATGATTTCAACGCACCCCGAAAATGACGTGGCATTCTGGAAACACACAGGACCACTGACACGTATTCGATCACAATTTAAAAGGGATGGCATACAATTTTCAGTCGCACGATCCACTTGCTCTACATAGCGATAATGTTTTGGATCCAATTCAATAATAGGTGGCTTTCCTTTTCTCTCAGGGGCTAGAACAACACTTGAATCCGCGCTCATTACATACGCATCTGATCGCAGAGCGAACAGATCATTGCAATTCTTTACCGGTGCAAATCGTGCGCGAGGTACCAGAATCGCACCTGTATTATCAAAGCACTCTATGGCAGCACCCATTGCTGTCTCGAGCTGGATAACCGCAGCGGACTCAGGATCACGAGGATTGACTGTCTTCCGGTTCGCGATGACCGGCAGAGGCAAAACTCCACCAGAGGAATTTAAGGTCTCCTTAAGAACATCAAGCCGAATCCAGATATTATTGGTGTTAAAAAAACGATGGCGTCTCACATCCTGAAAAGAGTCAATATCCTCTACAGGGCATTGCCCAGACTCGCGCAACACCAGTCTTCCTGTCGCCTTGGATCGAGCAATATGCCCGCCCTTTCTGTCGGCCTCATTCCGGATAGCCACCTCCATGAGTAAAGGCATGCCACTGCTAAGAAATGCATCAAGCAACTTCAAGTCGAGGGTTGCTCCAAGATTATCGCAATTGGAAATAAAGGCGCAGGTAATCCCCTGATCTAGCAACCAGTCCAAACAACCACCGCCTGATAAGGCAGGAAATATATCACCATGCCCCGGGGGGCACCACTCAAGCTCCGGTTTAGCTGGGTAACTTGCTGCCGACAGACTTACTGCATCAATTTTAGGCACCCTGCTTTGCATAATTTCCAGATCTTCGGCTTTACCCAGATCCGGATACCTTGACAAAAAGTCCAGCGATTCACGGCTGGTAGAAAAACTATTCATCAACTTGAACGCCGCTCGGCAATCAAATCGTTCGCGCAATGCAAGAATCTGTCTGGCTATCACGTCAAGAAAAGTCAGATCTCCCCGCACCCGAAGCATTGACTTGGGCTGTTTTAAGCCCATCCCTGTGCCAAGTCCTCCATTCAACTTAAGGACAACCGTCTTTGCAAGAAGTTGCCCGATTTGAGAATCCTCAGGTTCCGGCAAAGAGTCATAACTCAGCACCTCGCTTACTGGATCAATACAGTCCTCAGCTATCTCAACCTGCTTTCCTGAACACAGAAAACGGTAGTTGTGCTCAAATGCTGCGAGTGCGGATCCGGAAAAACCGGCTGCTCGCATCTTCTCAACAGGCATATCGTTATGAGAATTCATTGGATATCGCCTTTATACGCTCATTTCCTCTTCCAAGCTTGGTTCTTTAACGATTGGCAAGGTCATCTGAAAAGTATTTCTGCCTCCCTCCGAACTGAGAAGCTCTAGTTTGCCTCCATGCGCAGTCGCAATGACTCTGGAAAGACTCAAGCCCAGCCCAAAACCCCTCTTCGCTGCGGCTCGAGATGGATCTCCCCGGAAAAAACGTTCGAATATCCGCTCTTGATTCTCTTCACTAATCTCGGGCCCGGTATTTGTGATCAAGATCCTGCACTCAAACTCTCCCGCCTGCACCTCAGTGGTAATATCGCCCCCTTCACCAATGTTATACTTAACTGCATTGGCCAATAAGTTGGATGTCGCCAATCTTAAAAGGCGACCATCTCCACTCACCTGTATACCGGAAGGACACGGGCCCACCGTTAATGCAATACCCTCATCTGCAGCAATAATCTCAGCATCCTCTGTAACATCCGCCATCATCTCATACAGATCCAGTGTGCCGCGCTCCATAACAAGGCTCCCAGCATCTGACCTAGACAACATCAACAGGCTGTCGATAATGGATCTTAATTGCCCAACGCTACCCAACAGTTCCGCAAGCGTCTCTTTATCAAGAGCACTCCTACCTTCCTCCTGCAGGGCAACCTCAATCTTGCCCTGCATAACCGCAAGTGGCGTACGAAGTTCATGAGATGCATCCGCACTGAATCTCCTCGTCTGATGAAAGGCAACCTCAATCCTTTCCATCATCCTGTTCAATACACGAGCCAACCGCCCAAGTTCGTCATTGGACTCCACCCCCTCGATGCGTTCTGAAAGCCCCTCGGGAGTAATGTGTTCGGCAGTATCAATGATTTTCTTGATAGGTTTGACCGCTCTCCCTGCCACCCACCAAGCTCCGGCGCCAATAAAAACCAGCGCTACCGGCAAGGCCTTGAGAAAGCCTTGGACCATTTGCCATACCTCTTCACGAATCCCGATCAGATTAATCGCCATTCGCACACGGTATCGGTTCGATGTTCTGCTCATCACCCGCCAGGATTGCTTCTGATACCTCATGGTCTCGACCATTCCTTCTTCAAGGTATTTGATTTCATCACCCGGTTTTGGCCACTCAGGATCCTTGTATTTTTGCTTTCCTTCAGGATCAACTAGTTCAACCAGTTTCCCTTCTTCGCGCTCCGCACCAAGGATAGCCACCTGCTGTAATTGCGGAACACTTGCCTCATCCATGTCCCTTGCGGTAAGCGCATATTGCTGAGTAAAAATTAAAAGCTTGCCGTCAACTTCCTTCCGCAAGCTGTCAAAGACCATTAAAGCGGTCACTCCAAAGAAAATCAGGAGAACAATTCCAGACAGCAAGGCTGACCATAGAGCAATCCTGAGACGAAATGAAAACTCCACGAATCACCCCTCCTTGGACGATTCCGTTTGATCCGGATCGACCATGCGGTAACCAACACCTCGCAGTGTGCCAATGAGAGGAATTTCTCCATCTGTATCGATCTTAGTACGTAATCGCCTTATGTATACGTCCACGAGATTCGTCCCGGGATCAAAATGATAGCCCCACACCTGTTCAAGAATCTGGCTACGGGTAAGAACACGGCCAGGGGAGCGCATTAAGAAAGTAAGCAATGAGAACTCCTTGGGAGTCATGTCAATAGCCGTTCCAGACCGCATAACTTCGCGGCTCATCATGTTTGCAGTAAGCGTCCCCACACTGAGCAAGCTCATTCCACTGTCCGAAGAACGCCTCCATATCGCCCGTAATCTGGCCACAAGTTCCTCAACGAAGAATGGCTTAGGAAGATAGTCATCAGCACCAAGGTTCAAACCCTCAATTCGGTCCTCACTCTCCCCCCTAGCAGTAATGATAATAACGGGCACGTTATTCTGCCCTTCACGAAGCTTCTTGAGTATCTCGAGCCCACTTTTACCCGGCAACATGATATCAAGCACCACGGCATCATATGACTTTGTCGTGGCATGTTCCATGCCGGCATCACCATCCTCGCAGTAATCCACAGCAAACCCCTCAGCAACCAACCCATCACTTACCAGTGAACCAATTTCAGTCTCGTCCTCAACCAGCAAGATATTCACATTGCTTACCTAAGCCCGACTCGAGAAAAATACAATGATGAGCGGCAATAATCTTATACTCCTGCACAAAGCAAACAGGCAAGATGAACCCGCCTATTGGCTCAAGTCAAGGAGGACCCCGGGAAAAACCCCTAAGAAAAAGACAGCAATCAGTAAAATCAGAATCGACACCTTAGCCAATCGGCCAACTTTCAGTTCACCCACTTCTGCTGCGCTCGCGCCCCCCCCCCAATACATTGCCTTGATGATCTTGAAGTAATAGTAAAATCCAGTAGTTGCAACAAATACGGCCACGCAGACCACAATCCACAATCCACTCTGCATAGCATTCTGAATAGCTATATTAAATAGGAAGAATTTGCCAAAAAATCCAACCGTTAACGGTATACCGGCCAAGGAAGCAACCCCGACCAGCATGGCAAATGCAAGAAATGGCGAGCGTTTTCCTAGACCTTCAAACGCCACCAAGTCTTCCCCTTCATTACCAACACGCACAATCGTAAGGACAAGAAAGCACAGAAGCGTCATAATCAGATATCCCGCAAGATAAAAGGCTATTGAAGAATGCGGATCCGGGCCCCTTACCGTGACCACGCTACCAATAGCCGGTATCGCCATTAACAAAAATCCCGCATGAGCAATACTCGAATAAGCCAGCAACCGTTTAATATTCTTCTGTGCGATCGCTGCCAAGTTGCCATAAATGAGGGTAGCGCAAACCACAAAAACAATTAGATACAAGACGGGCTCTCTCAGCGAAGGCGCCGACAAAAAAGGCTCAACAACGCGCAACAAGACAATAAATCCGGCTGCCTTGGATGCCACAGAAAGAAAGGCTGTTACCGGCATTGCCGCCCCCTGATAGACATCAGGAACCCATATCTGGAATGGAACCACAGCTATCTTGAAGCCGATGCCCACCATCAGTAACGCAAAGGCAAAAATCGCGACCCTGTCGGCAATATCATCACCTGACAAAATGACAGCGAGTTGCTCAAGGCTAAAGGTTCCCGAGACACCATAAGTCCAAGCTATTCCATAAACCAAAAACCCGGTAGAAAGAGCGCCGAGAATCAGATATTTTACACCCGCTTCCAGTGAACCAACGTTGCGGCGCATAAAAGCAATCAACACATAAAAACCCATCGTAACCAGCTCAAGCGACACAAAGATCGTCACTAGATCCTTACTGGAAGACATCCACATAAGCCCGGCACAAACAAACACCGGCAGGCAATAAAACTCACCCAGTCCCGAAGCTTCTTCATCCCGGGAAGTATAATTCTTAAATACCGGGGCAAACTCGCGAGCCATCACCAAAACAAGCAGGGTTGCTAGCAACGCCAAGCCTTTGTAAAAGGCAGCCCATTGATCGTAATGATATATCCCCCAGTATTGCACACCTTCACCTGGTGCTGTTACTGCAAAAATCATCACGCCAAGTATCAGCAAAAGACCAAACACTCCAAGCAATGCAATCTTGCTTCTTGAACGCCTGCCCGAAAAAAGCTCCAAGCAGAGCATTAACACCCCAAGGATGACGACGTATATCTCTAGGTAATAGGGGAGCATCACATCATAGGGTGCCAAGAAGGTCAGGCACCAGCTTAAGAATAAGGTTCGGGAATAACCCCGTAGTCAGAAGGATCACGATCATCAAAATGACAGGCATTCTGGCCTCTCTCTCAAGATCTGTAAGAACAAGGTTTCCGTTGCATTCACCCTGAAATATCCGCCGAAAAGCGCGCAGCATGTAAACGGCGGAAATCACAACCCCCCATAATGCCAGAATTGTCACGACCTGCAGAGAGCCTAGTTCTCCTGCGCCACTGAATGCGGCAAAGAAAATGGTAATCTCCGATGCAAAATTGGCAAACCCGGGAAGCCCTATAGATGCAAATGCAGCAAAACCGAAAGCTACGGCTATAAATGGCATACTGGCTCCCATTCCCCCGAGGCGAGTAAATTCCAGAGTGTCCAATCTTTCTCGTAAAGCCCCACAAAGAGCAAATAACAGGGCGATTGAAATCCCATGGGCAAACATCATGAGCACGGCCCCACCCCAACCAACACTGTTACAACAGGCAATCCCGAGGAAAATATATCCCATATGCATCACGCTGGAATTCCCCAACATTCGGTCAAGATATCGCTGAGATATAGTAACAAAACCGACATAGATGATGTTACCCAACAGGAGAATCAATAACAGTTCCTTCCATGCCTCAAACCCCTCCGGCAACAGTGGCATGGCAACACGGAGCATTCCGTAGAGACCAAACTTCTTTAGAACTCCTGCGTGCAGCATTGCCACGGGAGGGGGGGCACAGGCATAGGCTGGCGCTGCCCAACTGTGAAAGGGAAACAGCGAAACAAGAATACCAAACCCAACGAGCAATGGCAGAAAAATCCATTTCTGCATCTCGGCACTCAGCGGATGCTCCCCAGCCCCAGGATCAAGTTTGGCAATATCAAACGTAAGTCCGCCCACAGGCGAAAGCTGTACGTATAGGGCAATGAATCCCCCTAGCAGAATTAGGCTGCCCACTCCGAGGTAAATGGTAATCTTCCATGCCGTTGCAACCTTTTCCCGCCCCTGCCCGTATATCCCGATCATCAGAAACGTTGGTATCAATGCAAGCTCGTGAAATGCATAAAGGAAGAAAAGGTCTGTCGCACAAAACGCACCCAGAGCGCCTGCAGCAATCAGCATCAACGATATATAATAAAGCCTGCCACTTCCCTTCCCGGGTATGACTGGTGAGATTTTTACTGCACAGAAAGTCACTATTACCGTGAGCAGCACAAGAATTGCGCTCATCCCGTCAACAGCAAAACCCAGTGTTAGCTCGGGGGAATTAAGCAATCGGTGCGCACTCTGGAAATGCATGTCACCCCCTCCCCTTGCAAGAACAATACAAAATACGATCGAGCCCAGTAAAAGGTTGGCCCAGGATGCAAATAATGCTAATCCCCGGCCAGATCCGCCACACCCTATAGCCAAGGCAATAACAAGCGGAATAGCGATGATGAATTCGATGATAGTCACTGGACGAAAAACCTATCTAGAGGTGATTGTAATTGTGATGAGGTAAATGATGACGATCACCCCCAAACCGAATAAAAATACATGGCTCTGCAGGTTTCCACCCTGCAAACCTCGAAGCAAAGAACCTACTCCCGAGGTAATACGGGCACTCCCTCGTACGATAAGCCCATCAATCAGCAACTGATCGACAGCCTTTGCAACATGAGCCAGACCGTCCTGTAACAATCTAACAAGAAACAAGTAGGCTTCATCTATGTAAAATTTCCGGGCAAAAACCTTCACTCTGATAGGATCCTTGTCACGCCCCCTGTAGATCAGATAGCCGGCAGCTATCCCTGCAATACCTATTAGACTTAAAACAAGGGGCAATGCACCCTTCGGATGCGGTAATTCATCAGGGTTTAGGAACCATCCATAGGCAAACTTAAAGCCTGACAACACTGCGCCAACTGTGAGTATGATCAATGGCACACGCATCACAAAGGGCACTTCAGAAGCTTCACTTGCAGCCAAAGATCGCGACTTTCCAAAAAACACGACCGTGCAAAGACGACTCATATAAAAAGCGGTAAGAAAAGCCGTCATTGCTCCGACAATCAGAAGCAGTGTGTTGTTCTGTGCAGCGGCCATCACTGCATCCTTACTCCAAAAGCCGCTAAGGGGCGGCAATCCTGCCAAGGCAGCAGTACCAATCAAAAACGTAATGGCGGTCACAGGCATCAGTCTCAAAAGACCGCCCATCTTCCAGATGTCCTGTTCATGATGGCATGCATAAATGACCGCACCAGCACCAAGGAATAGCAAAGCCTTGAAAAAGGCATGGGTGTAAAGATGGAAAAACCCGGCATTCGAGGCACTTACTCCGAGCACCTCTCCCGAAAACACAAACCCGGAAAAACCTACTGCCATAACCATGTATCCAAGTTGTGACAATGTTGAGTAAGCAAGAATCTTCTTAATATCAGACTGCTGGGTAGCCATGAGCGCAGCAATCAAGGCCGTTAACGCCCCCACATGCTGAATGACTGAAGCCGCTACCGGAGCAGCCACGATCAAGAATGTCAGCTTGGCCAGCATAAACACTCCTGCAGCAACCATGGTGGCCGCATGAATCAAAGCGGAAACCGGGGTCGGTCCCTCCATCGCGTCAGGCAACCAAACATGCAATGGAACCTGAGCGGACTTGCCTACTGCTCCGCAAAAAATACAAACCATTGCCCAATTCAAAAGAACCGGATCATATGTCTCGCGACCTAGGGTTTCACTGAGTCCAGCAAAACTGATCTCACCGGTTGCCCCCCAAAGTAGAAGTATTCCGGCCATAAAACCAAAGTCCCCTATCCTGTTAACCAAAAAGGCTTTCTTTGAAGCTTCGGCAGCGGAATTTTTACGAAACCAATGACCAATAAGCAGATAGGAACTGACGCCAACCAGCTCCCAGAAAATAAACATCATCGCAAAGTTGTCAGCTAGGACAATTCCCGTCATGGAAAACATAAACAGCGACAAACCGGCAAAATACCGTGCTTTGGCAGCATCATCCTTCATGTATCCAAGGGAGAAAATATGAACAAGGAGACCGACGAGAGTCACAACCAGCATCATGCCCTTGGCTAATCCTGTAATCTCAAGGGCGATCTTGAGTTCGAGCCCCCCCACATTCAACCAATCAAAAGAGCCTGCCGGCCCACTCTCTCCCATCAATCCTAAGGTAAGCAAGAAGCATATGGCCGCCGAAACCACGGAAACATATGCGCTAACATCAGGCCTGTTCCTTGTCACTAACAGGATCAAAGTGGCTGCAATAAGCGGGAGAAGGAGAATGATAAATGCGGTAGTCATCTCAAGCGCTTTATCCTTTCATGCTGTTAAGATCCTCAACATGCACTGTGCAGCGTGCACGAAACAGAGCTACAATAATAGCCAAGCCTACAGCCACTTCAGCAGCAGCAACTGCAATAACAAAAAACACCAACACCTGTGCCTCATAACCATCGGCAGGCATCCCATTACCATTGCCGAATCGCCAAAACGCTACCAGTGTAAGATTTGCTGCACTAAGCATCATTTCAAGGCACATGAAAATGATGATAATGTTGCGACGCATCATCACTCCCGCAAACCCGATTGCAAACAGCAACCCGCTGACCATCAAATATTCGTTCAGTGTGGGCATTATCTCTAGCTTCGATCCGCCCTCCCCTGACGCCTGCTGAGAACCACCACCCCAATAGTTGCCACAAGTAGCAGAATGCCAAGCAACTGAAGGTGAAAATTAAAATCGGAAAACACAGCCTCACCGACACGTTTTACATCCTGATGCACTGCTGCATCTTCAGGGAGCACTGCTAGTTGCTGCTTGCCGTGAGCAAAATGACCCAGCAGGATTGCCAACTGGCTTATCAGCGCAAGAACCACCAGAAGTCCACCTCCCATAGCTACATAATTGAGATTCCGACGTTGCTCTGTCTTAACATCCAGCAGCATGATAATGAAAATGAACAGCACCATGACCGCCCCGGTATAGACAAGAACCTGAATCACCCCGATGAAATAAGCATTCAATGTGATAAACAGCGCAGCAAGCCCCAAAAATGATCCCACCAGTGACAGCGCACTGGAAACCGGGTTTCTGTTCAAGACAACCATTACGCCAAATCCCAGCATTACCGCTGAGAATATGTAAAAGAGCACTGACATGTGTTTATTCGGCCAGGTTCATTACTTTAGCTTATTCCACTTATTCACCAACCCCTCGCGCTTGCCGCCAATCTCATAAAGCTTTTCCTTATCGTGAACCATCTCCTCTCGGGAGAGACCGGTAATAGCATAGTCCTTACGTAGATAAATTGCCTGTTCAGGACACACCTCCTCGCACATACCGCAATAAATACACCTAATCATGTCAATCTCGAAGCTCTTAGGACGCTTCTCCACCTTTTGCCACTTATCATCTGGAGGGATCTCCTCGGGAACAATCGTGATCGCTCTCGGCGGGCAAATGAACTCACATAACTGGCAAGAAACGCATCTTTCCCGATCTTGCTCATCGGTCACAAGTGCAGGGGCGCCACGATAATGTTCCGGCAGGTTCTCATCCCATTTCACCTCCGGATACTGCATAGTAACCTTCTTTTTCCTTCGCAAGATTCGGATCGCATGCCCAAGAGTAATACGCAAACCTTTCATCAGGGCCGGAAAATAACATTTCTCGGCCAGCGTTAACTTTGGGCGTTTGACGACAATGGGCATATTCTAGGGACGCGTCCAAATAATAATTCCTGCTGTAATGAAAATATTCAGTAGGGCGAGTTCAAAGAAAACAACCCACCCCAATTTCATCAGCTGATCATACCGAAACCTCGGCAAGGTCCATCGGACCCAGATAAAGAAAAGAATAAAGGCAATCACCTTAGCCAAAAAAGTCGATATATGAATAACCCCCAACCACCACGGTACATGCTCAGGTTCACCGGCTAAAGACATCAGTGCCGCATCCCACCCAAATGGCAGGGACCATCCGCCAAGGAAAAGGGTAACGATCAATCCAGAGCCAATGATCATGGCAGCATATTCACCGAGGAAAAACAGGGCAAATTTCATGGATGAATACTCTGTGTGGTAACCTGCAACCAACTCTGTCTCGCACTCCGGCAGATCAAAAGGAAGCCGGTTGGTCTCCGCAAAAATAGACGTAGTGAATATGATGAATGCCAAGAGAGCAGGAAAGAAAAGAAAAAATCGATCCCATCCTCCGTTCCATATGGCGCCCTCTCCCCATAAAGGCAACAGCAACCATCCATTCTTACTCTGCTCCTCAACAATAGAACTGAGGTTAAGTTCACCAAAAATCAGCAATACAGGAACCAGCGAAAGTCCGAGAGATATCTCGTAAGAAATCATCTGACTTGTAGACCTAATGCCTCCTAAAAACGGATACTTGGAGTTGGAAGCCCAGCCTGCGAGGACGATCCCATACACACTCAGCGAGGCAATGGCAAAAATGAATAGAGGGCCAACATTAAGATCGGCAACCACCATCTTTTCGCCAAAGAGTTCACTTCCAAAAGGCAATACGGCACAGGTTAGGATGGCCGGCACCATGGTTAGCGCGGGAGCCAGCCAGAAATAAAGCTTGTTTACATGCCCAGGCGTAAAATCCTCCTTCAGAAGAAACTTCACCCCGTCAGAAATGGGCTGCCCAAGACCGGCAAGCCCTATCTTGGTAAAAGGGATTCCGACGCGATTGGGGCCAACACGATCCTGAATAATGGCACTGACCCTTCTTTCAGCCCACACAGAATAGGCTACCATTGGAAGAATGACGGCAAAAACCAGCACGACAATCTTGATCACCGGGACCAGTAATTCGAATAATTCAATGATGGCTAGGAAATAACTCATGATGAAATCTTTAGCCAACAATCAAACCATCACGCACGCGAGCGGCCTCGCGTTCCAGTAAAGGTACTGTTTCCCCCGTATCCATTACATCAACCCCTAAGTCCCCAATCGAACCGAAACTCAAGCCCTTAAAAAGGGTAATTGCTGATGCCATCTCAGTGAAAACATCAACCAATTCAGTGACATTGTCCTCCCCATCAACAGCACGGTTCAATTCTTGGAGTATTTCCCAGTCCTCACGGCTCTGCCCGGGGGACTCAATCGCCTTATTCATACGTTGCAGGCGCCCAGTTGCATTGATCATGGAACCTCGCTTCTCGGCATAGCCTGCACCAGGCAAAACAACATTCGCCATCTTGGCAGTGGGGTTGGCTTTCGTATGCAGCGTCACCAAACAATCCAGACCGGCAAGATCATCCTCGCTAAACCCACAGTTCAAAAGGTTCTCACCAAGAACCAGAAGAGCCTTTATTTCTCCGCTGGCGATCTTGCCGCGAATAGTTTTAAGCTTTGACCCTGGCGAACGCAGCTTGAGGATTTTACGCGCTCCATTCACGTTTGGATTCTTGTCACTGTGAGCAAGATAATCGTCGCCTGATCCTATTCTTTTTACAATATCAACGATACCTGCCTCCAGACTCTCGGAAAGTGTCCTAGTCAAATAAAGC
>MDTA01098431.1_pt1 | contig 17790 bp, 12 predicted proteins | sample 811151 | NCBI WGS metagenome assembly MDTA01 (sample SAMN05326648, study PRJNA326480) | marine metagenome | isolation source: seawater | place: Indian Ocean: South | collected 2010
CAGGCCAGCTTAGCGGTATAAAGATTTCACAAGAGTCACCGGAACTCATCCTCGGCGCCAACAAGTTGGCCCCTATTTTTGCATTTGCCTCTGCAGAACAGGTGTTGCCATGGCTTGGAGAACAGGCGCAAAAAGCGAACGTGGCGTTGCGCCAAGTGAAGCAACTGCCAGACCAACAGGGTCTAGCGATTCGCCTGCATGGCGATTTTCCGAGGGCAACGACGCTCATCCAACAATTGGTTCGTGGCACTAATTTATTGATTCAGCCCCCGCTCATTCTGCAATCCCACAGTGGGCCGTCACTGCAGGTGGACTTGCAAATACGGGTACAGGCTTTGCCTTGTTTGCAACAATGTTCATCTGAACCGCTCGGATTCGACGTCGCCGAGCCATTGGCGGATGCCTTTGCTGAAACCCAGGAAAGCGCCGTTGGCGACGCCTCAGGGCTCTTCTTCGCTGATACGCCTGGGGCGAGTTTGCAGTGGGTGGGACGACTGCGTTGGTCGACTCACACTTATGAACTGGTGCGAGCACCTCAAGGAGAGGTGTTGATGGCCAGCAAGCATGCACGTTTTGGCGTTGAGCGGATTGACGCAGAACAACTGCCTGGTTGGGTTGATGATGCGAGTTAAAAACGTTTGTTTAGTGGTGCTGTGGTGCGCGCTGGTTGGTCCGCTGAGGGCTGAACCTTTAAAGGAAGCGCAAACCTTCACCCTGCAATTTCAAGACATTGAGGTTCGACGCGCCATTCACACCCTTGGCGAGCTGGCGCACAAAGACGTTGTGGTCAGTGATGGCGTCAGTGGCACCATGTCCCTGAATTTGGTGGACGTAACTTGGCACCAGGCCTTGGAGTTGATCTTGCACACCCAGAATCTTGCGCAACAATGGGTAGGAGATGTGCTCACTATTGCACCGGTAGAACAGTTTGAGGCGGTACGTAAAGCGAAGCTGCAACGCCAGCAAGAATTACTGCAACTGCAACCGCTGGCAACAGAACTGCTGCAGATTCGCTACGCTCGTGCCGATGCGTTGGCCGAGCTTTTTGTTAAAAAAGGCAGTCGCCTACTGTCTAAACGCGGTGCTGTAGCGGTGGATGAACGCACAAATACCTTGGTCGTTACAGATACGGCAGAACGATTGGCTTGGGTCCGGCGTACCCTGGCTACCTTAGATAAGCCACTGCGACAGGTTCAGATTGAGGCGCGTATAGCCATAGTCAGTAGTAACTTGTCAGAGCAGTTAGGTTTCAGATGGCAATTGGGTGGCACGCAAACGCGCCATGACGGCGCAGTAATTGAAGCTAGCGCGGTGGCGGGCAGAGCGGCAAGCGGTGTGGGTGTGGCGTTGGTGGACTTAGGTTACGCACGCCCAACGTCTTGGCTTGACAGTCAATTGTCAGCATTGGCTTCGAAAGGTCAGGCTCAAGTGCTGGCGAAACCGGCGATCATGACCCTCGATAATGCTTCGGCGTTGATCGAGTCCGGGGTAGAGATCCCGTATCAAGAAGTCAGTACCAGCGGTGCGACATCGACCTCTTTCAAAGAAGCCTCTTTGAGTTTGGAGGTCGCGCCGCAGATTACCCCAGACAATAGGGTGATCATGCAGTTGCGAGTGAAACAGGACACCGTGGGCCAAATTTTTAATGGCGTGCCGTCAATTAATACCAACCGCATGGAAACTCACATTACTGTGGCGAACGGCCAGACCTTGGTGCTGGGAGGAATATTCCAGACTGATCAGAATCAAAGCACTACACGCACGCCGTTGTTGGGGTCGGCGCCTGTCATTGGTGGCTTGTTTCGACATCGCACGCTGCGTGATGATGAGCAGGAGCTGTTGGTGTTCGTCACACCAACCATAGTGACGGAGGAGAAACCTCAAAGGTAACTTGGAAAGCGTTCGGCGAAGCATTAGTGTGATAAGGACATGAGTGAGCAAAACGTATTTCTAATCGGACTGATGGCTGTAGGAAAAAGTACCGTCGGCCGCCGTTTGGCCAGCACGTTAGATAGACAGTTCGTTGATTCCGATGACGAAATAGAGCGGCGTGCAGGCGCTGCGATTTCCTGGATATTTGACGTTGAGGGAGAAGAAGGCTTCCGTGACCGCGAGCAGCAGGTCATTGACGATCTCAGTCAACGGCAGGGCATTGTGTTGGCGACTGGCGGCGGTGCCGTGCTGCGAGAAATTAATCGTCAGCGACTGTCCCAACGTGGTGTGGTGGTCCACTTACACAGTCCATTGAAGCGGCTGTTGGCGCGTACCAAGAATGACCGCAATCGGCCGCTGCTACAGACCGCGAATCCGAAAAAAGTGTTGGAAGATTTGTACGCGCAGCGCGAACCTCTGTATGCAGAAATAGCCGATATAAAAATGATCACAGCCCAACAAAGTATTGGGGCCTTGGTCAGCCAGCTGGCGAAAAAAATCCGCGCACAAGAAAACGCGATCAACTCACAGACTTAGCAGTAGGTTCTATATGCAACAACTCGTGGTTGAAATACCGCACCGCCAGTATCCGATTTTCGTAGCCGAGGGACTGCTTGCAGACACCCAAAAGCTGCGCGAACTGCTGCTTGCGCGTATCCAGGGACGCCAGGTCGCGATCATTACCAACAAAGTTGTCGCGCCGCTCTATCTTGATGCGTTGCTTGAGGCTCTAGATGGGCTGCAAGTTGATGTCATGCAGATGGACGATGGCGAAGCAGAAAAAAATCTTCAGGTTTATCAGCAAACGATGGACTTCTTATTAGCCGCCAGGCATAACCGGTCAACGTGCTTGATCGCTCTTGGCGGAGGTGTGGTCGGTGATCTGTGTGGTTTTGTTGCCGCGACCTTTCAACGCGGTGTTGACTTTGTGCAGATTCCAACGACTTTGTTGGCTCAGGTAGACTCGTCGGTTGGTGGCAAGACTGCCGTCAATCACCCCCAAGGTAAAAATATGATTGGCGCCTTTCATCAACCTGTCGCTGTTCTGGCGGATACGGCGACCTTGGGCACCTTACCTAGTCGCGAGTACGCGGCGGGTCTGGCGGAGGTTGTAAAATACGGTGTTATTGTAGACGCAGCTTTTTTCGAGTTTCTTGAGCAACACAGTGATGATCTGTTAGCAAAAGATGGTGCAGTGCTTAGCCAGGTTATTCTGCGTTGCTGCGCCATTAAAGCGGAGGTTGTGAGTGCGGACGAGCGCGAGAGCGGGCGCCGTGCGATATTAAATTATGGCCACACCTTTGGTCATGGCATCGAAAAGTTGTGTGGTTATGGTCAATGGCTGCACGGAGAGGCGGTTGCGATAGGTATGGTCATGGCGGCGCGATTGTCGGTAGCCGTCGCGGGGCTTGATGAGTCTGTGGTGATGCGCCTGACGGCGCTATTAAGGCGGCTGGGTTTGCCAACGGCTCTTGATCAAGCCAGCCGCAAGGTCGCGACGATCGAGGCCATGATGGATGTGATGGGTCTGGATAAGAAAGTCGTGGATGGACGTTTGCGATTTATCGTTGCCAGCCAACTTGGTCAGGTACAGGTGCGGGACGACATTGATGCCGCCGTAGTGCGCAATGTTTTGGCGCAATGCTGATGCATGGACGGCTATTGATCATACTGGTGGGCTTGGCGGTCGGGCCGGTGCAAGGTTTAGAAGCAAAAAAAGGCGAATGGTTACTGCGGCAAGACCCCGCAGCCTACACATTGCAGGTCATTACTGTATCCAGTGCTGTGCAGGTGGCGAAGCTACTTGATCAGCACGACCATCCAGAGCGCTTTGCCAGCTTCCGAATTCAGGGCAAGGAACAGCTTTTGTTTGTGCTCACCTACGGTGTCTTTGATCGTGTCGAGGGCGCAGAACAAGCACGCGAAGAAGTGGCTAACGCATTGGCAATGCCGGCTGAGCAGTTGTGGGTTCGGCGTTTGTCAGCCGTGCAACGGTCAATACGCACCACGCTACAACTTTAGCAGGTGCAGGGGCCGGATAGCTAAATGTCGTCTTGCGCTAAGGGAGTTCGGTGCTGCCCATCAGGAATCGATCGATTTCCCGTGCTGCTTCGCGGCCTTCGTTAATGGCGCGTACCACCAGTGACTGGCCGCGCCGACAGTCGCCGGCAGCAAATACTTTGTCGACATTCGTCATGTATTGGCCATAGTCCGCTCGATAGTTTGAGCGTTCGTCGTACTCTAAGCCTAACGGGTCGCTGACTTCGTGTTCTGGTCCTAAGAAACCCATAGCTAGGAACACCAAGTCCGCAGGCCAGTCTTTTTCTGTTCCCGGTACGTTTTCAAACTTACCGTCTTGCATTACAACTTCAGTGGTTCGTACGCCGGTTAACTGGCCATTGTCGTCGCCGATGAAGCACAACGACGATATGGAGTAGACCCTTGGATCGTCGCCCTGTCGCGATCGCGCTTCCTCGTGGCCATAGTCGACACGGAAGATCTTCGGCCAAGTTGGCCACGGATTATTTGCCGCGCGGTCTTCAGGTGGCTGTGGGAACAATTCAAAGTTCACCAGGGATTTGCAGCCGTGGCGCATGGAAGTGCCAATACAGTCGGTACCGGTGTCACCGCCACCGATAACAATAACGTGTTTGTCCTTAGCGGAAATGTGCGCGCCGTCTTGTAGCTCTGAATCTAGCAGGCTCTTGGTGTTGGCCGCCAAAAAATCCATAGCAAAGTGCACGCCGTTTAGTTCGCGACCCGGTATGGGTAAGTCCCGCGGCACGGTAGCGCCTGTGGTCAACAATACAGCGTCGTTGTCGGCGCGTAAGGCATCAATGGCTACGCTGCCGTCGCTGCCATCAGCCACGGCAGTATTTGTAACAAAGGTAATGCCTGCGTCTCGGAGCAGCTGCACGCGGCGCTCGACAACATCGTTCTTCGCCAGCTTCATGTTAGGGATGCCGTACATCAGCAGCCCGCCGATGCGATCCGCGCGCTCGTAAACCGTGACATTGTGTCCTGCTTTATTCAGTTGGTCAGCAGCAGCAAGTCCCGCCGGACCAGAACCGATCACCGCTACGGTTTTGTTGGTGCGCACGCTGGGTGTATTAGGTTTAACCCAGCCTTCGGCAAAGCCGCGATCTATGATCGCCATTTCGATGTTCTTGATGGTTACAGCGGGGTCGGTTATGCCCAGCACGCAGGCGCCCTCGCACGGGGCGGGGCAGACCCGACCGGTGAATTCTGGAAAATTGTTGGTTTTGTGCAGTCGCGTCAACGCTTCGTGCCACTGATCCCGGTATACCAGGTCGTTCCATTCGGGAATCAGATTGTGAATCGGACAGCCTTCGTCAGATTGGCAAAACGGCACGCCGCAATCCATGCAGCGCGAACCTTGGGTGGTCAACCGGTTTACATCGTGGTCGGTGTAGATCTCGTTGAAGTCAAGCAAACGTTCCTCAGGCGGGCGATAAGGAGCCGCGTTGCGTGTGAACTCAATGAAGCCGGTTGGTTTACCCATGTGCTGTTCTTTTACCTTACTAATCTATTCGGAATGGTGACGCTTTAGCCCGCGCTGAACTGCTTCTCGCGTTGGGCCAGCACGCGCTTATAGTCCTTAGGCATGACTTTGACGAAATGCGCAATTTCCCGGTCCCAATTATCTAACACATGTTGGGCCACGGTCGATGCTGTGAACTGGGCATGGTGGCTGATGAGCTGTTTTAGTTCGGCAATATCTGCGTCTGTCTCAAGGGGGTCTAGGTCGACCATTTCGGCATTGCAGTTACCCGCAAATTGGCCGTTTGGATCCCAAATGTAGGCGATGCCGCCACTCATGCCCGCAGCGAAATTACGCCCGGTAGAACCCAATACCACAACCCGGCCGCCGGTCATGTACTCGCAGCCATGATCACCCACGCCCTCCACTACCGCGCTGGCACCACTGTTGCGCACACAAAAACGCTCTGCAGCTATACCTCGGAAGTAAGCTTCGCCAGAGGTGGCGCCGTATAAAGCCACGTTGCCAATAACGATGTTGTCTTCTGGGGTGAAGGTACTGTTGCGTGGTGGATAGACGATCACGCGGCCACCGGACATGCCTTTGCCGACAAAGTCATTGGCATCGCCCTCGACCTCAAGGGTGATGCCCTTGGCAAGCCAGCAACCCAAGCTTTGGCCGGCGCTGCCGTCAAACTTAAAATGGATGGTGTCATCTGGCAGCATCTCTGGGCCAACGTCAGTGATGACCTTGTTCGACAACATCGCACCGACTACGCGGTTGGTGTTGACAATGGGCAACTGCGCGTGGACTTTCTCGCCTCGTGTGAGCGCTGGCTCTGCGAGTCGTATCAACTTGTTGTCTAACGCTTTATCTAATTCATGATCCTGATCATGAATGGCGTAGCTGCCAAGGAACTCGTCAGGTTGTTGAGCGGGGGCGATGATCGCACTCAGATCCAGACCCTTGGCTTTCCAATGCGCCAGAGCCTTGTCCGTTTGTAAAAGATCCACCCGGCCAATCATTTCGTTAACAGTCCTTAAACCGAGTTGCGCCATGATGATGCGCAACTCTTTCGCCACCATGAACAAATAGTTCACTACATGCTCGGGGGAGCCGGTGAACTTCTTACGCAGCTCTGGATCTTGGGTAGCGATACCTACGGGGCAGGTGTTTAAGTGGCATTTGCGCATCATGATGCAGCCCAAAGCAATCAGTGGTGCTGTAGCGAACCCGAACTCCTCGGCACCTAATAATGCGGCTATCGCCACATCGCGGCCTGTTTTGATCTGGCCGTCTGTCTGCAAAACCACACGGGAACGAAGATTGTTCATCACCAGCGTTTGATGGGTTTCGGCAACCCCGAGTTCCCAAGGAACCCCGGCGTGTTTGATAGAGGTTAGGGGCGATGCGCCAGTGCCGCCTGAGTCACCTGCGATGACCAAGTGGTCGGCGCGAGCTTTGACCACACCGGCAGCAACGGTGCCTACACCAATTTCTGCTCCTAGCTTCACGCTGATCCGAGCCTTTGGATTCGCGTTTTTCAGATCATGAATCAGCTGAGCCATGTCTTCGATGGAGTAGATGTCGTGGTGCGGTGGTGGGCTGATCAAGCCAACGCCGGGCGTGGAGTGACGCAGACTTGCAATGTAGTCATCGACTTTGCCGCCAGGTAATTCGCCGCCCTCGCCGGGCTTAGCGCCCTGGATGATTTTTATCTGCAACTCGTCGGCGTTGGTCAGGTAGTTAATGGTCACGCCAAAACGACCGCTAGCGATTTGTTTGATGGCAGAACGTTTGGAGTCACCGTTGGCCAGTGGGATAAACCGTTTGGCATCTTCGCCGCCTTCACCGGTGTTGGATTTGCCGCCCAGTCGATTCATAGCAATGGCGAGGGATTCGTGAGCTTCGGCGCTGATCGAACCAAAACTCATGGCACCGGTCGCAAACCGCTTAACGATTTCTGCCGCGTCTTCTACGTCGTCTATGTCAATGCTCGTGGTCGAGTCTGCAAAATCTAATAAGCCGCGCAAGGTCGCTTTGCGCGTATTTTCGTCGTTCACTTGTTTGGCAAACGACCAATACGCGTCTTCGCTGTTGGCTCGGGCAGCAGATTGCAGGTTGGCAATAGATTGGGGATCCCATAAGTGCGTGTCGCCGGTGCGGCGCCAATGGAAATCGCCCGGGTTGGGCAGCACGGCAACGGTAGCTGCATCGCGGTCGGGATAACCCAGCCGGTGCCGTCGCAACATCTCGCTCGCAAGAGCTTCAAGGTCAATGCCTGAGACGCGGCTGGCGGTCCCTTTGAATGCCAGTTTCACCAGATCATCGGCCAGCCCGACGGCTTCGAAAATCTGCGCACCTTTATAGGATTGCAACGTTGAAATGCCCATCTTCGCCATAACTTTGAGCATGCCTTTGGCGACTGCTTTGCGGTATCGCGTCACAATATCGGCGTCCGCAACGATGTCCGCGACGTCCGCAAATTTACCCTCAGCGCGGGCATGCCAAAGAGCCTCGAAAGCCAGGTACGGGTTGATGGCATCTGCGCCGTAACCAACCAACAAGCAATGATGGTGAACTTCTCGAGCCTCGCCGGTCTCAATCACCAAGCCGATCTGGCTGCGCATGTGCGCGGCGACTAGGGCGTGGTGCACGGTGCCCACGGCCAGTAGCGCACTCATGGCGCCGCGGTCTGCTGCTAGTGCGCGGTCGGATAACACAATCAGGCTGTAACCATCCGCGATCGCTTGTTTAGCTTCATCACAAATGCGCTGTAAGGCCTCTTGCAAAGCCGGCAATGTATCGTCCGAAGTCAGCGGATAGGTAATGTCAATGGTCTTACTGCGCCAGTCCCGATAGTCCATGTTGGCCAGCGTGGTTAGTTCGTCATTGCTGATAATAGGATGAGGCAGACGCAAGCGATGGGCGTGCTCTGGGCTGGGTGCCAAGAAGTTATGCTCTGGCCCGATGTAGCATTCCAACGCCATGATGACTTCTTCACGAATAGAGTCGATGGGTGGATTGGTGACCTGGGCAAAGCGTTGTTTGAAGTAGTCGTAAAGCATTCGAGGCTTTTCTGACATCACCGCTAAGGCCGCATCGTTGCCCATAGACCCCAGCGGGTCTCGCAGCTCGCGCAACATTGGTTCGAGCATGAACTGCATGGTTTCTTGGGTATAGCCGAACGCTTGCATACGTGGGGTCAGGTTTGCTGCATCCACACCCAGTCCTGCTTGTGCCGGGATTTCACTTAAATCAATGCGTTGTTGCTCTATCCATTGTTGATACGGGTGTTGTCCTGCTAGCCCCTCTTTGAGTTCCTCGTCAGGAATCATGCGACCTTGGTTAAAGTCGATCAAAAATATTCGGCCTGGCTGCAACCGACCTTTCTTTACAACCCGTGCTGGATCGACGTCTACCACTCCGACCTCTGACGCCATGATGCATTTGTCGTCATCGGTTATGTAATAACGGGAAGGCCGCAAACCGTTCCGATCGAGGACTGCGCCAATGCAGGTGCCATCACTAAAGGCAATTGAAGCCGGGCCGTCCCAGGGCTCAATCAGGCAGGAGTGATACTCATAAAAGGCGCGCTTTGCATCACTCATGCTCTGGTGCTGTTGCCAGGCCTCAGGAATCATCATCAGCAGGGCCTCGGGCAGACTGCGCCCGGACATCAGCAAAAACTCCAGTACGTTGTCGAAACTGCCAGAGTCAGAGCAATCTGGTTCGACAATGGGGAAGAGCTTCTTGATGTCTTCACCGAAGTGGCCACTGGCCACAATGCCTTCCCGAGCGTTCATCGAGTTGACGTTGCCCAACAGCGTGTTGATCTCACCGTTGTGGCTCATAAAGCGGTTGGGTTGGGCACGATCCCACGAAGGGAAGGTGTTGGTGCTAAAACGGGAATGCACCATGGCCAAATGACTGGCGTAGTTTGGGTTCTGCAGGTCGGTGTAAAAGGGGAACAGCTGGTCAGGTGTCAGCATGCCTTTATAGATGATGACATTGGCGGACAGGGAGCACACATAAAATAGGTGCCGCTGCGCCAGTGCCTCATCACCGCGTAAACGGTGGGTAGATATTTTGCGTATTAAATACAGAGTGCGTTCGAAGGCCTGGGCGTCTCGATCGTCACCTTTTGCAATAAACAGCTGTTCAAAGTGCGGCATTGCGGCGCGCGCAGCCTTGCCGACATCCGCCGTGTCTGCGTCGGTGGGCAGCTCTCGCCAACCAATCAGCACTTGGCCGGCAGCTGCGATTTCTTCGGCGATGATCTGCTTGCAATGCGCACGCTCAGTAGCGTCGGTGGGCAGAAAAACATTGCCGACGCCGTAGCCGCCTGGTTCTGGCAACGCTTGGTCAAAGACCTGTTGGGCGATGTCCTGCAACATAGCGTGGGGTAATCCTGTAAGGATGCCCGCGCCGTCGCCGGTGTTCTTTTCGTAGCCTACGCCGCCGCGATGCTCCATGCAGCAGTTCATGGCCGCTGCATCGGCAATGATTTGATGGCTTGGACGCCCTTTAATGTCACAAATAAAACCGACGCCGCAGCCGTCTTTTTCGTTGGCGGGATCATACAGGCCAGCTTTTTCGGGCAAGTTACCGTTAAAGGTTACGCTCATAAGTATGCTCTAAATGCAGTTGTGTCTCGTCGTCTAGGCGCCGGATACGCTTCTAATAGAGGCGTGACATCCCGTCTGCCTTTAAAAAAGCGGACTGAGAGACCTGGTAAATTTGCTTGCTCAACACGAGGCAAGAGAACGTTTGTAAACGCCGGTTTGATGGAGTGTTGGTGCCATAGGGTGCAATCTTCGCCGCACTCCCTGGACCCTGCCCAAACCGGCGAAAAAAGATCTCAAAAAACGCCCTTGGTTTCAAGCGGGCCGCTTAGGGTTTTGCACTATTTTGGTGCATATTGGCGTGAAAATTGCACTTTCCAGCTCCTGTAGAGTTCTTGATTGAGATTTGTCTCTCGTAGCGGCGTTTTTGTGGCTGATCATGTGGCAAAAGCAAAGGCGTTGCGCTTATGCAGAAAAGCGCTGGTCGACGTCAGCGCGGGGCCAATTTGTTCTCAATGCAATGTCCTTGGAAGCGGAAATTTTTCTCCATTGCCTCTAGAATGCGCCGCTGATTTTTGCGTTAAACATCATCAAGAGAGAGAAAATGAAAGATCCTGTTCGCGTCACCATAACCGGCGCCGCTGGCCAAATCGGCTATGCTTTACTTTTTCGTGTGGCCTCTGGTGCCATGCTTGGCAAAGACCAGCCGGTCATATTGCAACTGTTAGAAATCACACCTGCATTAGGTGCTGTTGCTGGGGTCGTAATGGAATTGGATGACTGCGCCTTTCCTCTATTGCAAGAAGTGACCTATACAGACGACCCCAATGTTGCCTTCAAAGATACGGACTATGCGTTACTTGTTGGTTCGCGGCCACGCGGTCCTGGTATGGAGCGCAAAGATTTGCTGGAGGCTAATGCGGCGATTTTTTCGGTCCAAGGTAAGGCGCTTAACGACAATGCATCACGGGATGTAAAAGTGCTGGTGGTGGGCAATCCGGCTAATACCAACAGTCTTATTGCACAGCGCAACGCGCCAGATCTAGATCCACGTAACTTCACCGCGATGACTCGGTTAGATCACAACAGAGCGATGGCGCAATTGGCGCAAAAGACCGGTAAGCACGTCAGCGATGTCGACGGATTGTGCATTTGGGGTAATCACTCGGCGACCCAATATCCAGACATTCACCGAGCTTCTGTTGACGGTGCCCAGGCCATGTCATTGATCGATATGGATTGGTACACAGGTGATTTCATTCCAACGGTACAGCAGCGCGGCGCGGCCATTATCGAAGCGCGTGGCGCGTCCAGCGCTGCGTCTGCAGCGAACGCAGCTATTGATCACATGCGCGATTGGGCGCTGGGCTGTGACACCATAGTGAGCATGGGTGTTTATTCCGATGGCAGCTACGGCATAGCAGAGGGTCTGATTTATTCCTTCCCAGTCCGTTGTTCAGGCGGCGACTGGGAAATTGTCCAGGGCATCGACATCGGTGACTTTAGCCAAGAAAAAATGACGGCCACCGAAACCGAACTAGCAGAGGAGCGCGACGCGGTCGCGCACTTGCTGCCCTAAAGCGTCAGAGCATGGCGCTCTAACCTCGGTTGGAGCGCCCATCTAGCAGCGTGTACGACTGTTTATCTGGTTCTGTCCCAGACCAGAGGTCCGGCATCAGCCGCCATCAATTCTCCGAAAACCGCCTCTCAAGTTAACGCTTGCCCGCCGACCTTACCTTTGGCTATGGTTTGGACACTTGTTCGGGGAGTAAATCATGGCGATTGAATTCAAACTTAATGGCAGCTCGGTTGCGCTAGACGTGCCAGCTGACACACCACTGCTCTGGGCAGTGCGCGACGAAATGAACCTTAAGGGCACCAAATTTGGCTGCGGTATTGGTATGTGCGGTGCTTGCACCGTTCATATTGACGGCGTTGCTCAACGTTCCTGCATCACGACGGTTGCGGCGGTGGCAGGCAAAAACATCACGACGATCGAAGGCTTGAGCGAAAACGGCGATCACCCGTTACAGCAGGCTTGGGTTGCTGCTCAGACGCCTCAATGTGGCTACTGTCAGTCGGGTCAGATTATGCAGGCTGCCAGTTTGTTGGCGACCAATGCGGCACCCACCGATGCGGATATTGACGAGGCGATGAACGGTAATCTGTGTCGATGCATGGCGTACGCGCGCATCAAGAAAGCGATTAAGCTGGCCGCTTCAGGGGAGGTGAACGCTAATGTCTAAGCAATCAGTCGATACCCTCACAGAAACTGGTGTTAGCCGCCGAGGATTCATGATCGGCGCAACCAGCGCTGGATTTACTCTGGCCTTTGTGCCCCACGCGCTGCTTTCGTCGGCGCCAGCACATGCAATGGCAGAGAAACTGTTCGAGCCCACTATTTGGTACTCCATCGCCCCTAGTGGTGAGGTGTCAGTCAACATCACCAAAGCCGAGATGGGTCAACACGTAGGCACCGCATTGGCGCGCATCGTTGCCGAAGAATTAGAGGCCAATTGGGATGATGTTCGTATCAACCATGTGGACACCGAAGCTAAATTCGGACTCTTTGTAACGGGTGGCAGTTGGTCGGTTTGGCAAAACTTTGATTTGCTAAGCCGTGCCGGAGCGGCTGGGCGCGCCTCGTTAATAGAAGAGGGCGCAAAGTTGTTGCGGGAAAACCCCAGCGATTGTGTTGCGGAAAACAGCTTTGTCGTATGCAAGGGTAAACGTATCAGTTTTGGCGACATTGTTGCCAAAGGTGATTTAAGTCGGGCCTATACGGACGATCAATTGGCCGCATTACCGATTAAAGCGCGTAAAGACCGCAAGCTGGTTGGTGTGCAAACTGCGGCCATAGACATTCCTGCCAAAGTCGATGGCAGCACGGTTTATGGCATAGATGCGACCTATCCTGGCATGGTCTATGCCAAGCCAATGATGCCGCCGACTCGTCATGGTTCGGTGGTGAAGTCGGTTGACGACAGCGCAGCCAAGGCTGTTGCGGGTTATCAGCAAACTCTGGTGCTAGATGATCCCTCGGACACAGTGCCTGGTTGGGCGTTGGTCATTGCCGATTCGTACCATGCGGCGCTGCGTGCAGCCCGAGTTGTCAAGATTGATTGGCAAGCGGGTCCAGGTGCTGATGTTTCCGAGGCGGATTTGTTGCAGCGCGGCGCTGAGTTGCTCGCTGGCGATACTGGCTCATTGGTGGTCGACAACGAGCACGTGGATCACATGTTCGAAGCGGCTGATTCAGTGCTCGAGGCCAGTTATGTGACCAATACCGTGCTGCATTTTCAGTTGGAACCGGTAAACGCGATTGGTTTACAGAGAGACGGCCGCTGGGAGCTACATACGGGCAATCAATGGCAGTCGTTGATTTTACCTACTCTAGGCCAGGCCCTTGGTGTAGCACCGGAAAAAGTGGTCATGCGTACGTACATGTTGGGCGGTGGTTTCGGTCGCCGACTTAATGGTGATTATGGTGTGCCGGCATTGCTTGCAGCGAAAGCCCTCGGAAAGCCAGTTAAAGTCGTGTTCAGCCGCGAAGACGATTCACGTTTTGACTCGCCGCGCTCAGCTTCGGTACAGAACGTCAGTATGGCGTTTGACGCTGACAATAAAGTGACCGCGATGCAGCATGCTGCCACTGCGGGTTGGCCCACGGCAGCCATGGCGCCGTTCTTCTTGGGGCCGGGTGCCAACGGTGAAAAGTTTGATCCGTTTTCGATCAATGGCGCGAATCACTGGTACGACGTGGGCGCCCATCGGGTTCGCGCGGTTATGAATGATCTAGCGAATGAAACGTTTCGACCGGGTTGGTTACGGTCGGTCGGCCCAGGATGGACCAATTGGGCAGTCGAAAGCTTTATGGACGAAGCTGCTCACAAGATTGGTGAAGATCCTGTTGCGTTTCGATTGCAGCACTTAACTGCTCAAGGCGCTAATGGTGGTAGCGCACCAAACTCGGTAGGCGGTGCCAAGCGTATGGCAGGGGTGTTGCAGCGAGTTGCTGATAAAGCCGGTTGGGGTAAAAAGCTGCCCGCAAACGAAGGTTTAGGTGTGGCAGTGACCTTTGGTCAAGAGCGAGATATGCCAACCTGGACCGGCGTGGTCGCCCATGTGCATGTCGATCCTGCCAGCGGCAAGGTGACGTTGAAGAAGCTCAATGTTGTGATCGATGCAGGAACCATCGTGCATCCCGACGGCGCATTGGCGCAGACAGAGGGTGCGGCACTATGGGGTGCAAGCATGGCGCTGCACGAAGGCACCGAGTTCGTGAACGGTCAAGTGCGGGATGTAAACCTAAACAGCTACCAACCCATGCGCATGGCAGATGTGCCGGACATGGACATCGAATTTGTCGACAGTGACCATCAAGCCGTTGGCTTGGGTGAACCTGCAACCACCGCAGTGGCCCCGGCGATTGGTAACGCCATATTCAATGCGGTTGGGGCGCGGGTTCGGCAGCTGCCGATTACCGCCGATGCGGTTAAGACGGCCATGGCGTAGCTGCGCTAGCGCCCCTGGAACTCTGGGGTGCGCTTTTCTGCGAAGGCGCGTCGACCCTCGGCGCCGTCTTCGCTGGTGCGAACGCTCAGCAGTTGATCTCGAGCAATTGCTCCGGCTTCTGCAGGGCTCTTGTTCAAGGTTTCCATAGCGAAACGTTTAATTGTGTCGACCACCAGTGGGGCGGAATTTGCAAGAATCTTCGCCCATGCTGTGGCAGCGGCCAGTTCTTCGCCAGCTGGAACAATTTTATTCACCATGCCAGCACTCAGTGCTCGTTCGGCGTCGAAGTCTTCGCCCAATAGCATGAATTCCATGGCTATTTTATGCGGGATACGCGCTACCGCGCTGCTGATCAAACCGCCGGTGAAGCCAAGCTGGGCCTCTGGGTATTTGAATGTGGTGTTGTCCGCAGCAATCACCATGTCACACATCTGTACGATCACGTAGGCCCCGCCAATACACCAACCGTGTACCGCGGCGATGATGGGTTTGTTGGTGGTTACGCCAATGCTTGGGACGCCTTGCCACATTTCCTGTGGCGGCGCTTTAACGTCCGCACCAACAGAAAAGGCGCGATCGCCTGCGGCGTGCAAAACCGCAACTCGGTCATCACTTTGTTGTAAGTGCTGCCAGGCTTGTTGCAAGCCGACAATGATCTCCTCGTTTAGCGCGTTCATGCGCTCCGGGCGATTGATAGTGATGGTGGCAATGTGGTCGGTAGAATCGTAGCTGACCAGATCGTTAATATTTACGTTCATAGTTTCCCCTCTCCGAACGGTTGAGGCGTTAGCCGCCCATAATGGTTTTCCAAGTGTCCAGGTCGTTGATGCGCAAATAGGTATTCATTTGCTTGGTCTCCCCCATGGTGGCGTTGGGCACGTGGCCATAGTTATGGCCCGGCAACAGCAAGGTATCGTCCGGGAGCGTGCACAATTTGCACATGCTGTGGTACATGTCTTCGGAGTTCGAGCCGGGTAGATCAACCCGCCCACACCCATTAATAAACAGCGTATCGCCACTCACTAAGGTGTTTTTTACCCGAAAACACTGGCTCCCTGGGGTATGCCCAGGCGTGTGTAAAAACTCAATTTCGATATCGCCAACTCGCAAGGTATCGCCAGAATCAACCTTAACAATGTCCGAGTCCGACAGTTCTGTGACTTTCTTCAGGCCGGGCACCTCAAGTTTATGGGCATAAACTTTGACTGGGTTCAGTTCCATAAGTTTGGCCACACCCTCTACCTCGTTGCCACCGAATGAGCCACCCACATGATCGGGATGATAGTGCGTGGCCAGGGCGCCTTTGAGCGTATAACCCTTGTTGTTGATGTGTGCCAGTAAGTTTGTGACGTCCCAAGCCGGATCGACTACGACAACTTCCCGGCTACTGCGACAACCAATCAAATAGGTGAAATTTTGCATTGGCCCAATTTCGATCTGCTCAACAATCAGCTCATTGGGTTCTGTCCAATTTTCTTCTGTCATAGGGTCTCCTGTTTCAGATTAGGTTACATGAGCGTGCCGAGGGGCACCATGCAAGGTGCGATAGCAAATTTTTTACAATGTCCGATTATGCGCAGAATTCCGTTCAAGCATTGGCTATAGTCTGGTAATGACACAGAATCAAGTTGTTAGCAATAAAGCGCAGAGAGGCATTAGGCGCGACCAGAAAGTATCGAATACGCCAGAGCAGGTGCCGTGGTCTGATGCGCTACCAGCTGCCGCAGTCTGTAAGAGTGCACGCCAGAGCCGTGATCCCAGATTTGATGGCCGATTTTATGTGGCCGTGCTCAGCACCGGAATTTTTTGTCGTCCTACCTGTCCTGCGCGCATACCGGCCGAGCACAATGTGCGCTACTTTGCGAATGCAGCGGCTGCGGCAGATGCGGGTTACCGCCCGTGTCGGCGCTGTCGCCCGGAGCATGCGTTACCTATGCCTGAATGGGCGTTAGGCAATCAGCACATTGTTCGAGCTCTGCGGCTGGTTGATGAAGGCTTCTTAAACCAGCATCCGGTCAGCGCGTTGGCACAACACTTGGGCATCAGTGAGCGGCATCTGGATCGAGTGTTTATGCAAGTGCTTGGGGCGACGCCGCTGGCGATCGCGCGCTTTAAACGCGCCCAGTTGGCGCGCCAGTTGCTGACGACGAACTTACCTCTGGCTCAGATCGCAGAACACGCAGGTTATGGCAGCGTCAGCCAATTTAGTCGTGAACTAAAGCGATTTTTCCAGTTTAGCCCTAGTCAGCTGCGCAAGGGTCGAGGCCGCGTTGGGGCGCCTTTAACGCTGAATTTATTGCTACCAGTGCGCCAACCTTATGATTTCGAATGGATTTTTAATTACCTACGCATTCGCGCATTGGCTGGCATTGAGACCGTGCAAGGGTATTGCTACCGCCGCAAGCTCCCAAAAGGGCAGGGCTCTGTGGTGGTGCGGCGTGAGGGGCAAAATTTGCGCGTGCACTTGCCGTTGGGGGGTGAATCGACGCATAGGTTGTTGCGGCGGGTCGTGCGGTTATTCGACCTGGATGCAGACGGCGACGCGATTCATCGACATTTGCTGCAACACAGAGGTTTAGCGCCATGGCTTGAACGGGCCCCTGGGTTACGGGTGCCTGGCGCTTGGGACGGTTTTGAAACTGCGGTGCGTGCTGTATTGGGGCAGCAAGTGAGCGTGGCCCGGGGCACTGATCTCGCCAATGCCCTGATTGAGCGCTATGGCCAGGGTGGGTTTCCGACGCCAGAGCAATTGTGTGACGCAGAAATCGCTGAGATTGGCATGCCTGGGCGGCGGGGTCGCGCAATTAGTGCTCTTGCACAAGGGGTAATAGATGGCGGTCTAGACTTTTCCGATCACTGCGACAGCGACCAGTTGCACAGTGCTCTTGAAGCCATTCCGGGCATAGGCCCTTGGACCATTAACTACGTTAAGTTGCGTGTGGTGAAAGACCCAGACGCTTTCCCACACAACGACTGGGTGGTGCTGAAACAACTGCAAACCACTCCCGCAAAAGCTGCGAAGCAAGCCGACGGATGGCGACCCTGGCGGGCCTACGCACTTATGTACATCTGGTATGCGGCCATGACGCGCCGACAACAAGGGAGTAACAAATGACCTATTTCGCAACCATGCCCAGTCCTATTGGCGAATTAACCTTGTGCAGTAATGGTGAGGCTTTAACCGGTCTGTATTTCTCGACCGGTAGCAAAGCACGGAGTGCGGACCCGGCGTGGCGGCGCGATGATGCTTGCTTGGCGCCAGCTGTTGCCCAATTA